>FWPU01000919.1_pt1 | contig 92697 bp, 92 predicted proteins | sample 2228361 | NCBI WGS metagenome assembly FWPU01 (sample SAMEA103939777, study PRJEB20133) | metagenome
GGGTGCGGCGGTCCCCCTCGGGGGAGCTCATCTGGTACCGGCCGGACGGCAGGCGCCACGTGCCCGGGCCGGTGCTGCGGGGGAAGGGGCTGCGCCGGCTCCCGGCCGGGGCCGCCCGGGCGGGACCCGACCCGTAGGGGGTCTTGCCCCCGCCTCGACCGGCTCGCCTTCGCCCGCTCCGCGCTTCGCCGAGCGACCGGGCCCGTCCCGCGTGCGCGCCACCGCATGCTCGGGCTAGCATCAGCGCGAGCCGCGGCCGCGCCGTGGCGACAGGCAACGAGGGGAAGGAGCGAACCGTGCCCGCGGAGACCACCACGACCCTGCCGGACCGCGCTCGCGTCGTGATCGTCGGGGGCGGGGTGATCGGCTGCAACGTCGCCTACCACCTCACCAAGCTCGGGTGGAAGGACGTGGTCCTGCTCGAGCGCCGCAAGCTCACCTCCGGGACCACCTGGCACGCCGCGGGGCTCATCACCTCGGCCGGGATGGCCCACGAGACGCTGCTGTGGATGGCCCGGTACACACGCGACCTGTACGCGGGCCTCGAGGCGGAGACGGGCCAGGCCACCGGATGGCGGCAGATCGGCCATCTCCACATCGCTCGCACGCCCGAGCGCCTGGAGACGCTCCGGCGCGAGCAGGCCTTCGTGCGCGGCTTCGGCGTGCCGAACGAGGAGATCTCCCCCAAGGAGTTCCAAGAGATGTGGCCCGAGGCCCGGATCGACGACGTCCTCGCGGCCTTCTACGTGCCCGACGAGGGGCGGATCAACCCGGCCGACGTGACCATGGCCCTCGCCAAGGGCGCGCGGATGGGCGGGGCGACGATCCTCGAGGGGGTCCCGGTGACCGGGTTCCTGACCAAGCGCAACCGCGTGACGGGCGTCGTGACCCCCCTCGGGAACGTGGAGTGCGAGTACGTGGTGCTCGCCGCCGGCATGTGGAGCCGCCAGCTCGGCGAGCTCGCCGGCGTCAACGTGCCCCTGCAGGCCTCGGAGCACTACTACATGATCACCGAGCCCGTGGACTGGGCCCACCCCGACCTGCCGGTGGTGGAGGACCCCGACCTCTACGGCTACTACCGGGAGGAGGGCGGCGGGATCCTCGTGGGTCTCTTCGAGCCCGTCGCGGGCCCCTGGTCGGTGGACCGGGTCCCCGACGAGATCGAGTTCGCGAGCCTGCCGCCGGACTGGGACCGGGTCGGCCCCTACCTCGAGCGCGCCCTGGACCGCTTCCCCCGCCTGCGCGAGGCGGGGATCAAGACGATGTTCTGCGGGCCCGAGAGCTTCACGCCGGACCTGGGTCCGCTCATGGGCGAGGCGCCGGAGCTCGACGGCTTCTTCGTCGCCGCGGGGATGAACTCGCTCGGGATCCTCCTCGGCGGCGGGGTCGGGGCCCTCACCGCCCAGTGGATCGTGGACGGCGTCCCGGACCAGGACGTCATGGGGTTCGCGATCGACCGGACCATGCCCCACGAGAGCACCCGGGCGTTCCGGCGCGACCGCACGGTCGAGCAGCTCGGCGCCCTCTTCGGCGACGCGGTCTGGCCGAACTACCACCCGAAGACCGCGCGCAACGTCCGTCGCTCGGCCCTCCACGACCGCCTCGCCGCACGCGGCGCGTACTTCGGGGTGAGCTCCGGCTACGAGTACCCCGAGTGGTTCGCCGACCCCGGGGTCGAGCCGCACGTCACGCACGGCTGGCACCGGGACGAGTCCTTCCCGTCCCAGGAGCGCGAGCACCGGGCGATCCGGGGAGCCGTCGGCATGATCGACATGTCGCTGATGGCGAACATCCTCGTCCAGGGCCGCGACGCCGAGGCCGTGCTGAACCGGCTCTCCGACAACGACATCTCGGTCCCCGTGGGCCGGGTGGTGTACACGCAGTGGCTGAACGAGCGCGGCGGGATCGAGGCGGACGTCACCGTGACGCGGCTCGCCGAGGATCGGTTCCTCGTCGTCTCGACCGATCTCACGCACCGGCGGGTGCTCGCCCGCCTTCGCCGGTACACGCCCGAGGACGCCCACGTGAGCGTGACCGACGTGAGCGCCGGCACGACCCTCATGACGGTCCAGGGCCCGCGCTCGCGCGAGCTCCTTTCGCGGCTGACGAGCGCGGACCTGTCCAACGAGGCCTTCCCCTACATGACGGCCCGGGAGATCGACGTCCACTACGCGCGGATCCTCGCCCTGCGGGTCACCTACGTCGGCGAGCTCGGCTGGGAGCTGCACGTGCCCTCCGACCTCGCCCTGACCGTGTACGACGCCCTCGTGGACGCCGGCGAGGACCTCGGCTACCGGGACGTCGGCCTCCTCGCGATGAACAGCCTCCGCCTGGAGAAGGCCTACCGGGACTACGGGCTCGACGTGGACAACACGGACACCCCGATCGAGTGCGGCCTCGAGTTCTGCATCGCCTGGGACAAGCCGGGCGGGTTCATCGGTCGCGACGCCCTGCTGCGCCAGCGAGAGGCCGGGCCGCCGAAGCGGCGCCTCGTGCAGTTCCTGCTGAAGGACCCCGAGCCGCTGCTCTTCGGCGGCGAGCCGATCCTGCGCGACGGCGAGTGGGTCGGGTACAACCGCGTCGGCGCGTACGGGCACACGCTCGGCGGCGCCGTGGGGCTCGGGATGGTCGAGGACGAGCGCGGCATCCCCGCGGAGGCCATCTCGGAGTGGAGCTTCGAGCTCGAGGTGGCCGGCCGGCGCGTCCCCGCCATCGCTTCCCTCCGACCGCTGTACGACCCCGACCGCACGAGGATCAAGGCCTGATGGGCGGGCTGACGCTGGAGCTGCTGCCCGCCGAGGCCGTCGCGCGCCTCCACGAGGCGGCCCTCGCAGTCCTCCAGGACCCCGGGGTGCGGATCACGACGCAGGCCGCGCGCGAGCTGCTCGCCGCGAACGGCGCCACCGTGGAGGGCGAGGACCTCGTGCGGATCCCGCCGGAGCTCGTGGAGCGCGCCCTCGAGCTCGCCCCCCGCAGGTTCACGATCTACGACCGCAACGGCGAACCGGCGATGGAGCTCGGCGCGGGCAACGTCTACGTCGGCGCCGGCGTGACGAACCTCAACTACCTCAACCCGCGGGATCGCACCATCGAGCCCTTCACGATCGAGGCCACGGCCGAGACCGCTCGCCTCGCCGACGCGCTGCCCGACATCGACTTCGTCGCCACCCCCGGCGTCACCCGGCCTGGCGACGACCTCCCGCTGCACGTCGTGAACCAGAGCGAGTTCCTCGCGATGGTCACGAACACGACGAAGCCCCTCATGCCCCTCGTGGCCGGCGGTGGCGCCGAGCTCGGGGACATCTACGAGATGGCCGAGCTCGTCGCGGGCGGCCCGGAGCGCCTGCGCGAGCGACCGTTCCTCGTGCCGTACCTGAACTCGGTCTCGCCACTCCTGTTCAACCCCGAGACCCTGGAGAAGCTCTTCGTCGCCGCCGACCGCGGCATGCCGGTCTGCTGCCAGGCCGCGCCCCAGGTGGGCGCCACCGGTCCGGTGACGGTCGCCGGGACCCTCGTCGTGGCCGCCGCGGAGACCCTCGCGGGCCTCGTCCTCGCTGAGCTCCGCCGGCCCGGCACGCCCTTCGTCTCCGGGACGGTGCCCTTCGTGATGGACATGCGCTTCGGCACGGTCACCGCGGGCGGGCCCGACGGCGTCCGCTTCCTCATGGCCATGGGGCAACTCTGCCGCCGATGGGGCCTGCCCTCGGTGGGGATGACCTTCGGCGGCGACTCCAAGGACGCCGACGAGCAGGCCGCGGCCGAGGTCGCCTGGTACGGGCTCGGCGCCGTCCTCGCCGGGATCGACATGATCTTCGACGCCGGGTGCATCGAGGGCGGGCTCCTGTTCTCGCCCGAGCTCCTCGTGATCGCCGACGAGTTCGTCGGGGCCTCGCGACGGCTGGTCCAGCCCCTGGAGGTGAGCGAGGAGACCATCGCCCTCGACGTGATCCGCGCCGTCGGGCCCGGGAACGTCTTCCTCGGCGAGACGCACACGCTGCGGCACTTCCGCGAGCTGTGGAGCCCGCGCGTCCTCTCCTGGGAGGGGCGTCAGCCCTGGGAGGAGGCGGGCTCGAAGACGCTGCGCGAGCGGGCGCGCGAGCGGGTCTTCCACCTCTGGGAGACGCACGAGGTGCCGCCGCTGCCCGAGGACGTGGTCGGGGGCATGCGTGCGGTGATCGAGCGCCGCCGCGGGAACCCGCCCTCCTGAGGGACGCGATCGCGGGCGAGGGCCCCGCCGCGTTCAGGCCGGAGAGCCGAGCGCGCGGAACGGCTCCGGGCGGTGGTCCCGCAGGTACGGCGCCCAGCCGGCCAGGGCCTCCCTGGCCACGGGGTCGTGCTCGGTGAGCCAAGCCAGGTGCCGGAGGGTGTGGGCGAGCACCTGCTCGGGCGCGATCGCCTCGGGCGGCGTCACCGCGCCCCCGTACGCGATGGGTGCCGAGACGACGGACGCACCCTCGGCCCCGTCGGGGGGATCCACCACGGCGACGTAGGTGAGCAGCAGGGCGCCGCCGTCGTAGCGCCACGAGGTGGAGTGCACGAACCGCGGGGTGAGCCCGCGCTCGGAGACGGCGCGCGCGACCTGCTCCGTCGGATGGGCCCCCCGCAGAGGCAGGCGGAGGGCCTCGGCTCCGTCGATGCGCAGTCGCTGGATGCCGCGCTCGTCGGCGAAGAGCACGAAGACCTCGACCGCCGCCGCAGCCGCGCCATCCAGGTATCGGGCAGATTCACGCGTCATGGTGCAGCTGCATGATAGTGCGGTGGCTCCCGGCCGGCCCGCCTCACCCCCGGGCGACCGGGCCGGCGACCGACGCGGGCTCCGCCAGGCCGAGCGCGAGCAGCAGACGGAACGAGGCCTCGACGGCGGGGCCGAGGAGGAGCGCGACCGCCACCGTGCCGAGGCCCACGACGCCGCCGAGCGCCCAGCCCGCCGCGAGCACGGAGACCTCCAGCGCCGCCCGGACGACCGCGATCCGCACGCCCGTCCGACGCGCCAGCGCGAGCATGAGCGAGTCCCGGGGGCCGGCGCCGAGCCCCGCCCCGATGTACAGGGCCGACCCGAGCCCGAACAGCCCGACCCCGAGCAGGAGGAGCCCGCCGCGGACCGGGAGCCCGCCGCCCGACAGGTGCGCGATCCACGGGACCCGCCGGAGGAGGTCCACGCAGGCGCCGATCACCACCGCGTTCGCGACCGTCCCGAACCCGGGCGGCTGGCCGAGCGCCCACGAGAGCAGCAGCACCGCCAGCCCCACGACGATGCTCGCCGTCCCGATCGTGAGCGGGCCCCTGCTCGCAAGGCCCAGGTGGAAGACGTCCCAGGGCGCGAGGCCGAGCCCGGACTCGAGCAGCGCCACGATGGCCGCCGCCACGGTCACGAGCCCGAGGAACAGGCTCACGGTGCGCGCGGCCGGGCCGCCCCGCAGCCGCGGGGCGACCCTCACCCTCCCTCCGCCGACGAGCCGAGCACGCCGGCGAGTCTACGGGCTACCGGAGCTCGCGGACCCTCGCTCCCTCCGGGGCGAGCTCGGGCCCGAGCGCGGGCCGGACGTCACGCCACAGGGGACGGCCGACCGGGACGACCGGACGTCCGGCCATCCCGTTCACGACCCCGGCCGCCGAGGCGTACCAGGCCACCGCGGCGGTGATCACGCCGATCACCCCGCCCGCCCGGATCACGCTCTCGGCGTCCGCGAAGAACCCCGCTGCGAGCACGACCTCGGTCGCCTCGAGCGCCAGGAACACGCAGAACACCGCGACGCTCACCCGCGTGCTCCACAGCAGCATGTACGTGTTGAAGATGGCGAACGCGAGGAGGATCCAGCCGAGGTCGTTCGCCGCGTTCGGGCTCCCCTCCTCGACGAGCAGCACGTAGAGCCCGAGGCCGATCCAGAACGAGCCGTACGTCGAGAACGCGGTCGCGCCGAACACGTTCCGGTTCCGGAACTCCCACATCCCGGCGAGCAGCTGCGCGAGCCCGCCGTAGGCGAAGGCGAAGCCGAGCCACGCGTTCCCGCCATCGGTCCAGCCGGCGTTCTTCGCCGAGAGCAGGAACGTGGTGAGCGCGAACGCCGCGAGCCCGAGCGGCGCCGGGTCCGCCGCGCTCGGGATCTCCACCCGCCGTCTGGGCGTCTCCTCCATCGCACCCCTCCCGTCCAGGACGAGCCGGGGCACCGCGCCCCGTCGGGTGCATGCTCGCTCACGCGGGACGGACGCCCGACCGTCGAAGGTCCCGCGAGCCGTGGGTCTCCGCCCTAAGGCGCCGGCGGAACCTCGGGCGGCGGAGGCAGGTCCCGCACGGGCGGCGCGTCGGGCGACTCGGGATCGCCAGGGCCCATGGGCGTCTCGGCGGGCGGGGGCGTCTCGGGCGTCTCGGCCCGGCGCCGGCGGGCCCGCAGCACCACGAGCGCCGCCACCGCCGCGAGGAGCGCCACGCCGGCGAGGGCGATCGCGACGATCGCGGACGTGCTCAGGCCCCTCTGGCTCGGGATGGCCGAGCCAACCGCCTCGATCTCCAGGCGCTCCCCGAACCGGGGCTCCCAGACCACGGTGTTGCCCTCCACCCTGCCGTTGGAGGAGAGGACCTCGCCCGGGAAGGTGATCGCGATCCGGATCTCGGCGGAGGAGAAGAACGCGCTCGGATCGAAGCCCGTCGGCCCCGTGGGACCGGCGAGGTCCAGGGTCCCGCTCACCCGGAACGTGTCTCCCTCCCGGACGATGCTGAGACCTTCAGGATCCTGCGCCACGAACACGCCGATCGGGATGCCGTCGAAGACCCAGCGCTGCCCGACGAACTCCTCGTCCTCGTAGTCCTCCACCCGGACGCCCTCGGCGTCGCTCGGGAGCGGCGCCTCCTGGACCAGATCCTCGAGGGACCCGTCCGTGAGCGACGCCAGGTCCTTGTCCACGGCGAAGACGACCGCTCCATCCACCGTGTCGTCGGGTCGCAGCTCCAGGTCCATGTCGAGCTTCAGGCAGCCGGAGAGCACGAGGGCGAGCGCGGCGAGCGGAGCGAGCCGCGCGAGCCAGCGCGAACGATCCATCGGAGCCCCCTCCGTGAGCGGTGGCGCAAGCCTACCCCGGGTCCCTGCGCCGCGCCAGGACCGCTCAGCGCGCCGCGGACCGGCGGCGGAGGCCCACGACCTGCGAGGCGAGCGTCACGGCGACGACGACCATCGTCACCAGCGTGGTGAGCGCAAGCGTGGGCGGCAGGAACTCGGGGTGACGCAGGCCCGAGAAGAAGTACACGGGGAGGGTCTGGTCCGACCCAGAGAGGAAGAACGCGAGGTACAGCTCGTCGAAGGACAGCACGAAGGCCGTGACGAAGGCGGTCCCCAGGGCCGGCCCCATGAGCGGCACGTACAGGCGTCCGAGGATGGAACGCCACCCCGCCCCGAGGTCGAGCGCGGCCTCCTCGAGCGCGGGATCGATCCCGAGCAGCCGGGTCGCGACGAGGAGCAGGGCGTAGGGCATGGCGACGACGCTGTGGCCGATCACCACCGTGGGGATCGACGGCTTCAACCCCAGGGCGACGAAGGTCATGAGCAGCGAGACGGCGAGCCCGAGGTAGGGGATCACGAGGGGGCTGAGGGCGAGGGCGAGCAGGACCCCCCCTGCCCGGGAACCGGAAGCGGCTCACGGCCACCCCCAGCGCCAGGTCGTAGTGGGGCGTGTCCTTCAGGACCACGAACCCACAGACCCAGCCCCCACGACCCTCCTCGGGGTCCACGTACACCGCGTCCACGCCGCCGTCCACGACCTTCGCGATCTGGTCGTTCCAGCCGTAGCCGATCGCCACGTCGCCGTTCACCGTGGCCTGGACGAGGTCCGTGCTCCCGGCCAGAACAGCTTCACGTTCTGCTTCAGCTCGATGAGCTTCTGCTTGATGAACTCGAGGTCCTCGTCCGAGAGGTTGGGGTAGGGCAGATCGAAGGCCCACGCCGTCATCGCGACGGCCCCCTCGGAGAAGTCCTCCATGGCGATGAGGCCCCGGTACTGCGGGTCCCACAGGTCGGACCAGCTGTCGGGCACGTCCTTCGCCTCGGTGTTCACGATCAGCGACTCGTAGCCCCAGTCCCAGGGGACGAAGTAGTACTGATCGCCGATCTTCCCGAGCTCACGCATCTTGGGTCGAGCTCGTCCCAGTGCTCCAGGCCCGAGATGTCGATCGGCGCGGTCTCTCCGCCGCCCCCACCGCCGGTCCCGCCCTCCTCGGCGCACGCCGCGCCGACGAGGGCGAGGACGGCCGCGACGGCGAGCAACCGAAGGACCTTCGGCATCGCCACCTCCTCTCCTCGGGACGGAGGGCGCGCTCCCGGCACGGGGCTCCGCGGGCGAACCTCCCTCGGTTGGCCACGGATACTAGCCGCTCCGGCGCTCCCTCCCGCTGCCCGGCGCGGCAACCCACCGCGGCTCAACCGCCGGTGAGCTCGCGGGCCTCCTCGAGGTTCTCGCGGGCCTCGTCCACCGCCGCCACGGCCACGACGAGGGCGGCCAGGGGGTCCGCCCACCACCAGCCCAGGACGGCGTTCAGGGCGAGCCCGAGGAGCGTGGCGCTCGAGAGGATCCCGTCGAGGAAGGGCATCGCGGCCACCGATCGGAGCGGCGAGGAGCCGAGGGCCCGAGCCAGGCGATGCTTGGCCGCGGCGAGCGTGAACATCACGACCGCGGTGACCGCGAGGTAGGCGACCACCGCTGAGGCGAAGACCTCGATAATCGGGTCCGCGCCGAACCCGATGAGCGCGAGGGAGCCGGCGAGCACCCCGAGGGCGATCGTGAGCACGGCCTCGCCGAGGTTCCAGGCGATCGTCGCGTACTCCAAGCGCAGGGCCCGCCGCTGCAGGGCCGCGCGGCGATCGGAGGTCGCGCTCACGGGATCACCGGACCAGGTACATGACGCCGACCGCGAGGCCGATCGCGACGACCACGCGCCGGAGGAGCTCCGCGCGCATCCGACCCGCGAGGCGCCCGCCGAGCGACCCGCCGGCGATCGCCCCCACCGCCATCACGGCGGCGAGGGACCAGGCCACTCTGCCGGAGAACAGGAAGTAGACGGCGGCCGTGAGGTTCACGCAGAAGGACAGCGCCTGCTTCAGCGCGTTGATCCGCGTGAGCGAGTCCTCGAGCGCGAGCCCGAGGACCGCGAGGAGGATCACCCCGAGCCCCGCGCCGAAGTAGCCCCCGTACACCGAGGCCGCGAAGGCGGGCAGCGCCGCCCAGGCCTCCGAGGGGTCGACGGCCGACCGACGGGCCAGGCGCCGGACGACGAGCGCCCGCACCCGGTCCTGGACGGCGAGGAGCCCGCTCGCCCCGAGGATGAGGAAGGGGACGAGGTCCCGGAAGAGCTCCTCGCCGGTGAGCAGGAGCAGCACACCGCCCGCCAGCCCGCCCGCGACCGCGGCGGGGCCGAGCAGCCGCAGCCGCCCCGCCTGGCCCCGGAGGTCCGCCCGCTGCCCCCACGTCCCGCCGAGGTACCCGGGCGAGAGCGCCACGGTGTTCGTCACGTTCGCCCCCACCGCCGGAACGCCGAGCGCGAGGAGCGTCGGGAACGTCACGAGGGTGCCGCCGCCGGCGAGCGCGTTCACCGCGCCACCGACGAGGGCCGCGACACCCGCGGCCACGTGGCCCAGGACGGAGACCTCCACGCCCCGAGCCTAGCGGGCCGCGCCCACCGGCCGACGCTCAGGCCGGGTACTCGGTCGGGGTCTTGGGGCCCGGGTACGACGCGTCGATGGCCTCGCGGATCTCGGAGAGGGGCGAGCCGCGTTGCCACAGGCGCATCGCGTCACGGGTGATGTCCTGGCAGATCTGGCAGCCCGCCGCGTGCTGATCGAAGACCACGGTCCCGTCGGCCTCGATGGCGCGGACGAAGCAGTTCCAGACGCTGTTGTGCCCCACCGGGCCGCACCCGCACGTGCAGGGGATGTAGGAGAGGACCTCCGGGTGCTGCATCGCGAACGTGTACAGGGGGGCGAGCTCCGGCGTGCTCGCGTAGTCGGGCAGGGTGGTGGCCGGATCGGCCGCGTGCTCCGCGTGCACCATGTAGCCCATCTCGTTCACCGTCGCCCGACCCTCGCCGCCGACCGGGCCCGACGTGGGCGCGCCGGAGCACCCCACCGTCGCTCCCACTGGGAAGGCCACGAGCAGGCCGGCGAGGGTCGCCCGCGAGATCCACCTCGTCGCCTGTCGCATCTGCATCGCCTCCTCGTTCCCGGGCCCGCGAGCGGCCCGCACCCGCACCTTCCCGCATCCGGGCGGCCCACCGGAGGGCCCTCCGTCCCGGCGCGCGGGTGACGACCGGCCCGGCCAGCGCGGATGACGCGGACCGGCGCGCCCGGGAACATGGGCGCGTGCGCGCGTGGAACTTCTCGCCCGGCCCCGCGACGCTCCCGGTGCCCGTCCTGGAGCGCGTCCGGGAGGAGCTCCTGGAGCTCCCCGGGGCGGGCGCCTCCGTGCTCGAGATCAGCCACCGCAGCCCGGCCTTCGAGGCCATCCGCGAGGAGGCGGAGTCCAACCTGCGGACCCTGCTCCGGGTGCCCGAGACCCACCGAGTGCTGTTCCTCCAGGGCGGCGCGTCCCTCCAGTTCGCGATGGTCCCGATGAACCTCCTCGGGCCGGGCTCGACGGCCGAGTACGTCGTCACCGGCTCGTGGTCTCGCAAGGCCCTGGCCGAGGCCGAGCGGCTCGACCGCCCGAGGGTCGTCTGGGACGGGGCCGGGATCGGGTACACGACCGTGCCCGACGTGGGCGCCCTCGAGCTCGACCCGGGCGCCGCGTACCTCCACGTCACCTCGAACGAGACGATCCAGGGCGTCGAGCTCCCAGACGGGTTCGAGCCCCGGTCGGGCGCCCCCCTCGTGTGCGACGCGTCCTCGGACTTCCTCGCCCGCCCGATCCCCGTCGAGCGCTACGGCCTCCTGTACGCGGGGGCCCAGAAGAACGCGGGGCCGGCGGGGCTCACCATCGTCCTGATCCGCGAGGACCTCCTCGAGCGGATCCCCGAGTGCCTGCCCACCATGCTCGACTACCGCACCCACGTCGAGCACCGCTCGCTCTACAACACGCCACCGGTGTTCGCGATCTACGTGTTCCTGCTCGTCACCCGCTGGCTCCGCGAGGAGGTCGGCGGCCTCGAGGCGATGCACGCGCGCAACCGCGAGAAGGCCGCCCTCCTGTACGAGGCGATCGACGCGAGCGAGGGCTTCTACCGCGGGCACGCCTCGCCCGAGGCCCGCTCCCTCGTGAACGTCACGTTCCGTCTGCCGAGCGAGGAGCTGGAGCGAGCCTTCGTCGCGCGGGCCCGCGAGGAGGGGTTGCTCGAGCTCGCCGGCCACCGCTCCGTCGGCGGGATCCGGGCCTCCATCTACAACGCGATGCCGCTCGAGGGCGTCCGCGCGCTCCGGGCGTTCATGGACGAGTTCCGCGCCCGCCACGGCTGACCGGCGGCGTCCGGACGATCCCAGCCGGGCTCCGCCCGGCTCAGATCCTCGGCGGGGCGAGGAGGGTCTCCGACCCGGGGATCGGGGTGACGGTGGGCGTGGGGGCGTGCGCGGCGACCCTCTCGGCGATCTCCGCGTAGGTACGGCCCCCGATCGCCGGGTCAAGGCGCACGACGACGAAGCCCCGCAGGGCGATCTCCGGCGGGATCTGGGCGACCTCCACCGTCTCCACCCAGGAGGGCCCCCTCGAGCCCGTGGACGACCTCGACCGAGATGGGGTGCACCCCGTCGGTGTAGGCCTCGAGCTCGACGGAGGAGTCCCCGCCGGCGTCGGGGTGGAAGGTGGTGCAGGTGGACATGCGCCCGAGGGGGATCCGCAGGCAGATCACCGCGTCGGGGGCTCGGGGATCTCCCGGGGGACCTGGATCCACACGTCCACGACCCGCAGGCGCTCCCGCAGCTCGGCGGGGGCATCGGCCAGGCTGCGGCAGCGGGGCGGGGTGTTCTCCCACCACCGCCGGCTCCCCGGCTCGGGGATCCCCACGAGCTCCTCGTAGCCCGGCGCCCCGAAGGTGAGGGTGAAGAACTCGGCCCAGGCCGTGGAGATCGGCCGCTCCTCGGGGGGGCAGGGCCTGCTCCCGGTTCCAGTCGATCACGAGCTCGGCCAGGGCGGGGCCGAAGGCCCGCTCGGGGAAGTAGGTGCGGACGAACTCGGCGAAGTAGGTGCGGTCCTCACTCGATGAACCCCTCGCCCCACAGGGCCTCGCCGGTGGTGAGGTCCAGGCCGAAGAGGTCCGTATGGAGCAGGTCCGCGCCGCCGAGCCTCGGCACGTCCGGCCACACGCTGACGGCGAGGGCCACCCGGTGGCCGGCCCCCAGGCGCTCGGCGACCGTCCGCAGGAGCCCGACCTCGCCCTCGATCGGCCAGGTGCCGGCCAGGGAGCCGAACTCCTTCTCGATCCACCGGGACTCGGACAGGGCCGGGCCGACCGTGGCCTCCCCAGTGCCCGTGACCGCGAAGATGGCGCGGAGGACCTCAGGCGGGTAGAGGTCCACCAGCGGGTCACCGGCGGCTCTGGCTTCCGCCAGTCTGCCCACCCGGCCGGTGATTCGCAGGTCAGTCACCGGCACGAGGGCGCCTTCCGTGACCGGCTCCCAGATCGCCCCTTCGCGCGAGTCGATGACGATGCCGTACTTGCGGAGCAGGAGTTCGCGGGGGCGCTCGGGGAGCGGCGCGAAGGTGGGGCCGAGGGCGTCGGGGTAGCAGTAGGGCCAGGGCAGCTCGTCGGCGGCCTCGGCCTCAGGCGGCGCCGGCCGCGTCGCCCACTCCAGGAAGAGGGCGGGCCCCGCCATCCCGAGGAGGAGAGCGCGCCCGATCGCGGCGGTCCTGCGGCTCATCGCGCCCTCACCCCGCGTCTATCCATCATCCCCTCTCTGGTCAACCCCCGTCGAGGGGTGGGAGTCGCACGCAGCCACCCAGGCCTCGTAGGGAGACCCCGGCTGACGCCGACGCGTGGCGTTGGGACGCGGGCCCTACGGGAGGAGGACGGCGGTCGTCGGAGCGCCCGCGCGGGCGTGGGCGATGGCCTCGTTCGCGCGCTCCAGGGGGAAGGTCGTCACCGCCGTGCGGACCCCCGCCTCGCTCGCGACCCGCAGGAACTCCTCCCCGTCCCGGCGCGTGAGGTTCGCCACCGAGCGCAGCACGCGCTCGCCCCACAGGATCGCGTACGGGAACGAGGGGATGTCGCTCATGTGGATCTCGGCGCACACGACGCTCCCGCCGGGCGCCACGGCGCGCAGGGCGAGCGGGACGAGCTCGCCCGCCGCCGCGAAGCAGATCGCGGCCTCGAGGGGCTGGGGCGGGGGCTCGGTCGAGTCGCCCGCCCACTCGCACCCGAGCTCGCGGGCCTCGCGCTGGGTCCGGACATCGCCCGGGCGCGTGAACGCGAAGGCGCGCCGGCCCTGCCAGGTGACGACCTGCGCGACGAGGCGCGCCGCGTTGCCGAACCCGTACAGACCGATCGTCTCCGCCTCGCCGCAGAACCGCAGCGCGCGCCACCCGATCAGCCCGGCGCACAGGAGCGGCGCGACCTCCTCGCTCGGCGGTCCCTCGGGCGCGGGGAAGCAGTACCGGGCGTCGGCGACGAGGGCCTCGGCGTAGCCGCCGTCGAGCTGGTACCCGGTGAAGCGAGCCCGCGGGCAGAGGTTCTCGCGTCCGCTCGTGCACCAGCGGCACTCCCCGCAGGTCCATCCGAGCCACGGCACGCCCACGCGCGCGCCCGGCGCGACCCCCTCCACCCCGGGGCCGAGGGCCTCCACCTCGCCCACGACCTGGTGCCCGAGGACGAGGGGCAGCTTCGGCTCCGGGAGCTCGCCGTCGGCGACGTGCAGGTCGGTGCGGCACACCGCGCAGGCGTGCACCCGGACGCGGACCTGCCCCGGGCCGGGCTCGGGCGTCGGCAGCTCCCGCGGGACGAGCGGCGCCCGGGGCGCCTCGAGCACCATCGCGCGCATCGCCGCCAGTATCGCCGCTCGTAGACTCGGATGCGGAAGCGACGGAGGGAGGGATCCGCATGGCCGAGACCGCGAAGCAGAAGTGGGACGAGGTCGGCGAGCGGTTCGCGACCGTCGCGCGGGCCCTCGCCGCCCGCTACAAGCAGCTCGAGCAGGAGCAGGGTGCCGAGGAGGCGCACGAGGCGCGCGACGCCCTGCGGGCCGTGACCCGGACCCTGGACCGGGCCTTCACCTCGCTCGGGGACACGCTGCGCGACCCCCACGCGAAGCGCGAGCTGAAGGAGGCGGCGCGGTCCCTCGCGGACGCCCTCGGCAGCACCTTCGAGGAGGTCGCTGGCGAGGTCCGCAAGCGCGTGGGCGGCCGCTCGGCGGCCTGATCGCGTGGCCGAGGTCGCGATCGTCGGGGCCGGCGTGATCGGCCTGTCGATCGCGCGGGAGCTCGCGCGCGCCGGTCTCGACGACGTGGTCGTCCTCGAGCGCGAGGCCGCCGTGGCCCGCGGCTCCACGGCGCGGGCGAACGGCGGCTTCCGGGCCCAGTTCACGACGCGGCCGAACGTGGAGTTCTCCCGCTTCTCCATCGAGGAGCTGGAGCGCCTCCAGGCCGCGACCGGCCTGCTCGGCCTCCAGCAGGTCGGGTACCTGCTCATGACCGGGACCGAGGAGGGCGAGCGCGGCCTCCGCGCCGCCTACGACCTCCAGCGCTCGTGCGGCGTGGCCACGGAGTGGCTCTCGGCGGAGGAGGTCCTCGCGCGGGCCCCGTTCGTGCGGGCCGAGGGCCTGCGCGCCGGCACCTTCCACGCCCGTGACGGGCTCCTCGATCCCCACGGGGTGGCTCGGGCCATGGAGCTCGAGGCCCGCGCGGCGGGCGTGCGGATCGTCTGCGACGCCGAGGTGCGCCGGATCCGTCGGACCGGACGGGGCTTCGAGCTCGAGCACGCCCGGGGGATCGAGCGCGCCCGTGTCGTGGTGGACGCGGCGGGGCCGGACGCGCGGGAGGTCGCCGCCATGCTCGACGTGGACGTGCCGGTCGAGCCGGTGCGTCGGAACCTCGCGTTCGCGCCGGCGCCCCCCGGCGAGCCCGTCCCGATGTGCGTGGACCTCGACACCGGGGTGCTGGTCCGGCGCGAGCGGAGCGGCGGGTACGTGATCGCCTACTCCAACCCGGACGACCCGCCGGGTCGCGAGACCGGCGTGGACCCCCGGTTCTTCGAGGACCTCGCGGCGCGGGTCGGCAACCGCTTCCCGTTCCTCGAGGAGGTGCCCATCGACCGCGCCCGCTCCTGGGCCGGGCTCTACCCCGAGACGCCCGACCACCACGCGATCGTCGGACCCGCGCCCGGGGTGCCCGGCTTCCTCCTGTGCGTCGGCTTCGGCGGCCACGGCATCATGCACGCGCCCGCCGCGGGCAGGGCCGTCGCGGAGCTCGTCACGCTCGGCCGCTGCGAGACCTTCGACCTGCGGCCGCTCCGCCCGGAGCGCTTCGCCCAGGGCGACCTCGTGGTCGAGGCCGCGGTCCTCTGAGCCTCAGCCGGCGAGCGCCGCGACCATCTGGTCCTCGAGGACCGTGAGGTAGGCGTACAGCGCGTACATCCGCACGCGCTCGTCGTCCTCGGGGAGCGCGGCGAAGTCCTCGAAGGTGGTCTCCTCGGTCACGTCCAGGCGCGTGCCGAGGACCAGCCGCACGTCGTTCACGACCGCGAGCCACGCGAGGAGCTCGTCCTCGGACAGCCGACCCGCGTCCGCGGTCCTCGCCATCGTCTCGGCCGCCGCGAGGCGCTCCCGCAGGAGCTCGTCCCGGGTGAGGCGCTCGAACTCGGCTCGGAGCCCCTCGTCCTCCAGGGAGGCCGGTGGGAACAGCCGCCGGAGCGCGGGATCCCGGGCCGGCTCGCCCTCGGCGAGCAAGGTGCGCAGCTCCTCCGGCGCCCGGCGCAGGAACGCGCGCTCCACGGGGGGCAGGCGCACGAGGAAGTCCCCCCGACGGGTGCGCTTGATACGGAGCATCAGCGGTCCTTCTGCATCGTGGCCCACAGGCCGTGGGCGTGCAGCCGCGCCACGTCGTGCTCGCACTTCTCGCGGGTGCCGTGGGAGACGACCGCCCTGCCCTTGTGGTGGACGTCGAGCATGAGCTTCGTCGCCTTCTCCCGGCTGTAGCCGAAGAGCTTCTGGAAGACCCACACCACGTAGGACATGAGGTTGATCGGGTCGTTCCACACGATGACCACCCACGGGACGTCGGGCTCGACGTCCCCCTCGCCCCTGGGGCGGTCCACCTCGACGGGCGCCGTGCTCGCCATGCCTCCAGGGTACGGCCTCACCCGCGCGAGGATCGCGAGGAGGCAGGCGGTCATGTGCCAGAGGAACAGGGTCATGATGATGCCGTTCACGAAGATCGTGGCCTTCCACGGGCCCGGCCGCGCCACCCATCGCACGAGCGCGGGACGCAGCAGCATGACGGCGCCGATCGCCCAGATCCCGGCGAGCAGGAAGCATACCGTGGGCGGGTAGGCGTCGGAGATGGGCTCGACGTCGGTGCCGAGGAGGCTCCTCGGGTAATGCCCGATCGTCGGGAACCACCGGAAGCGGGTCCCGCCGAACGGCAGGAAGACCCACGGGTTCGTGAGCAGGACGAGCCCACCGAGGCCGACCGCCACCATCGCCCAGAGCGCGCGTCGAGGCCACCTCTGCATCGAGCCGTCCGCGTACGCGTACCCGAGCTGGTGGGGCAGCAGCAGCACCGGCGCGATGTTGAGGTAACGGACCCGCGGGTGACCGAGACCGAAGCCCACGAGGTCCACGAGCACCGTGACGAGGGCCATCGCCGCCGGCACGAGCAGGCCGACGCGTCGTTGCAGCCACACGGTCCCCGGCGCGACGGCCACCACCACGAGGTAGGCGGCGAGGAACCACAGGGGCCCGAAGGGCAGCGCGGCCGCTGGGGGGAGCATCCCGCGGAGCGGCCCCTCGTCTCAGGAGATCAGACCGATGGTCCAGTGCCCGAGGACCACGGCGAGGATGCTCACCGCGCGCAGGAGGTCCATGAACCGGTCGCGCGTGACCGGGGTCCACGCGGCCAGCTCGTCGAGTCGGCTCGGGCGCACGGTCCCTCCGGGGTGATCGTCGGCTCACCCTACCCCACGGGCGGACACCGCGGGCCGAGCTCGGGCATGATGGGGGCCCATGAGCGACCTCCGACCCGTCCTCGCCGAGGATGCGAACGCCGGCATCGTGGCCCTGGTGACCGGGGGCGGGACCGGCCTGGGCCGGGCGATCGCGCGTGAGCTCGCCCGCACCGGCGCGAGCCTCGTCATCGCGGGCCGCCGCCCCGAGCCGCTGGAGGAGACCCGAGCGGAGCTCGAGGCCCGCGGCACCGCCTGCCTCGCGATCCCCACGGACGTGCGCGAGCCCGACCAGGTCCAGGGCCTCGTCGACGCCGCCCTCGAGCGCTTCGGGCGCATCGACGTGCTCGTGAACAACGCCGGCGGGCAGTTCGCGGCGCCCGCGGAGCAGATCTCGCTCAAGGGCTGGCGGGCGGTGCACCGGCTGAACGTGGACGCCGTGTGGGACCTCACCCGGACCGTCGCGACCCGCTCGATGATCCCGAACCGCCGGGGGCTCGTCGTGTTCATCGGCTTCAGCCCGCGACGGGGCATCCCGCTCATGATCCACTCGGCGGCGGCCCGCGCCGCGCTGGAGAACCTGGCGGGCGGCATCGCCATCGAGTGGAGCCGCTATGGGGTCCGCGCCGTCTGCGTCGCGACCGGGGCCATCGACACCGAGGCCTTCCGCGCCTACGGGCCCGGGTTCGTCGAGGAGGCGATCCGCACGAGCCCCATCGGGCGGCTCATCGAGCCCGAGGAGGTGGCCGCCCTCATCGCCTTCCTCGCCACGCCCGCCGCGGCCTCGATCACGGGCACGACGATCGTCGTGGACGGGGGCAACGACGCGTGGGGGCTCGGCTACCCGCCGCCCCGGGACTGATCGCGCCGCCCCTGGAAGCCCGCGGTCGCCTCGCCGTGCTCGGGGGTCTGGGAGAGCATGCCGTACGCGAGCCGTTCGATCAGCAGCCCGGCCTCCTGCGGCGCGGCCGCCACCGCGTCGACCGCGGCCTTGAGGACGCGCACGGCGAGGGGTGGGAGCGAGGCCAGGCGCTCGGCGATCTCCACCGCACGCTCCTGCGCGCCCCCCGCCGGGACGACCTCGGTGATGAGGCCCGCGCGCTCGGCCTCCCGCGCGTCGAACCGCTCGCGGAGCAGCAGGAGCTCCCTGGCCCGGGCCGGCCCCACGGCGCGGACCAGGCGGACGGTCCCGCCGGAGGACGGGACGATCCCGAGCCCCACCTCGGGGAAACCGAAGACCGCGGTCTCGTCGGCAACCCGGAAGTCACAGGCCAGGGCGAGCTCGAGGCCGCCTCCGAGGCAGTAGCCGTGGATCGCCGCCACGGTCGGCTGGGGCACCTGCGCGACCCGCTCGTAGAGCCGGCCCGTCCCCTCGTAGTAGGACCAGATCGCCGCCGGGGTCTGGTCGCGCATCTCCTGCACGTCGGCGCCGGCGGAGAAGGCCCTCCCCGCCCCCGCCAGGACGAGGGCCCGGGCCCCCCGCACCTCCCCGGCGTCGAGCGAGTCCGCGAGCTCGCGCTCCAGCGCGCTCGAGAGGGCGTTCAGCTTCTCGGGCCGCTCCAGCGTGACCACCGCCACCTGCCCGGCCCGTCGCACCCGTACGAGACGCCCCTCGCCCACGCGGGGAGTATGCCCGGTGGCGAGCCCCCCCTGCTGCGAGGCCCCGGCCGCGATCAGGCCAGGCTCTCCTCGAACTCCTTCGTGAGCTTCGCGACGGTGATCGGCTCGTCCCGGAACACGTCCTCCGAGCGGGCCCGGACGGACTCGGTCTGGGTCCCCGCGGCGAACACGATCGTCTCGTGCCGGAGCACCTCCGGGTCCACGTAGGCGTGCATCTTCAGCAGCCCCCCGAGGGGCGGGAGGCTCCCGAGCTCGATCCCCGGCAGGTCCCGCTCGATCTCCTGCTCCGTCGCGAGGTGCGCTCGCTTGTCCCCGACCACCTCCTCGACCAGGCGCATGTCCAGCCGTCGGTCACCCGGGATCACCGCGAGCGCGTGTCCCGCGGAGGTGTCGAGGAGCAGCGTCTTCACGACCGCGTCGGCCTCGATCCCGAGGGCCCGAGCCTCATCCAGCGTGGTGAAGGCCCGCTCGTGGGAGATGGCCTCGTAGGGGACGCCCTTGCGTTCCAGGTACTCGGTGACGAGCGACATCGCCATCGCCTCCTCGGTCCGCCCACCCCAAGCCTCTCGCCGCGGACCGGTCCCGGTCAAGCCCGAGGGGTCCGCCGCGGGGCGGGCTGACAGACGGGGGCCGGGACGGCAGGATGGGGGTCGGAGGTGATGCCGCGGTGCGACAGCTGATGGGCGCGTTCTTCATCCTGCACGGGCTCGGCCACGCCGTCGGGGTCCTCGCCTGCTGGACCCGCATCGACGTAGGGTTCCGAGACACCCTGTGGATGCTGCCGGGGCGGGTGACCCTGCGAAGCCCGGTCGGGGTCGCCTTCGGCGGGCTCTGGCTGCTCGCGCTCTTCGGCTGGGTGATCGCCGGCACCGGCGCGCTCACCGGGACCGAGTGGTGGCCGGCCCTCGGGATGGCCTCGGCGGTGGTCTCCATCGCCGCCATGGCCCCCTGGTGGGACGCCATGCCGCCGGGCGTGCGCCTCGGCCTCCTCGCCGACGTCGTCGTGCTCCTCGCGCTCGTGAGCCCCCTCGGACGGGACGTCGCGCGGTAGCCTTCCGCCCATGCCGACCGCCCAGGACCAGGTGGCGCCGCTGCGGCGCGTGTACGTGCGCCCTCCGCGCGCCGAGGATCTCGAACGATGGCGCGAGTACGGCTGGCGCGCCGCGCCCGACCCCGTCCGAGCCGAGGAGGAGCACCGGGCCCTGCGAGCCGAGCTCGAGCGCGCCGGCGCCGAGGTGATCCTGGGGCGGACCCCGGTCGAGGGCGACCCCGACGCGATCTACGCCTACGACCCCGTGCTGCCCACCGACCGCGGGCTCGTGCTGCTCCGGGCGGGCAAGCCGGGCCGGCGAGGGGAGCCCGCGGCGGTGGCCCGCGACCTCGAGGCCGCCGGCGTCGAGGTCCTCGGCGCCCTCGAGCCGCCCGCCTGCGCCGAGGGCGGGGACCTGTTCTGGCTCGATCGCGAGACCCTCGTCGCCGGGCGCGGCTACCGGACGAACGACGCCGGGATCGCGGCGCTGCGGCGCCTGCTCCCGGACGTCGAGGTGCTCGCCGTCGACCTCCCCCACCTCAACGGCCCGAGCGAGTGCCTCCACCTGCTCTCGCTCCTCTCGCCCCTGGACGCCGACCTCGTCGTCTGCTACCCGCCGCTCGTCCCCGTGCGGCTCATGCAGGAGTTCGAGGCGCGCGGGATGAAGCTCGTCGAGGTCCCCGAGGCCGAGTTCCCCACGATGGGCCCGAACGTCCTGGCCCTCGCCCCGCGCGTGGCGCTCGCCCTCGAGGGCAACCCCGAGACGAGGCGCCGGATGGAGGCCGCGGGCGTCGAGGTCCGCACCTACCGGGGGGAGGAGATCAGCCGCAAGGGCGACGGCGGCCCGACCTGCCTCACCCGACCCCTCCTGCGGGGCTGAGGCGTGGCTCGACCGGCCGCCACCCCGGGGGCAGCCGGCCCTCGTCCCGGGCCCGCGCCGATCGCGCCAGGAACCGCGCGAGCCGGAGCGGCTCCGGGGTCCTCGCCCGTCCAAAGGCGCAGGCGGCGACCACGCGGCAGGCCGTCTCGACGTCGGTGCGCCAGGCGGCGTGGACGCAGACCGGGCGGGCGCCGGCCCGCGTGCGCACGAGCCGGCCCACCTCGCGCCCGCCGAGGAGGAGCCGCCCGGCCGCGTCCGGGTCGGCCGCGAGCGGCCGGTCCGTCACGCCCACGGTCGGCACGTCGAGCACGGCGCCGAGGTGCAGGGCGAGCCCCGCCCCGCGCGGGTGGTCGCGGCCGGTCCCGTCCACGAGCAGGACGTCGGGGAGCCGGGGCAGGGAGCGGACCACGGCCTCGAGCGCGGGGCCCTCGCGGAGGGCGAGGTACCCGGGCTCGTACGGCGCGCCGGGGATGAACACGAGCTCGGCGCGGTGCTGGCCCGCGACCGCGGCGGCCCACCCCCGCTCGAGGGCCGAGGGGTCCGCGCGCGTGGAGAAGGCGGCGAAGACCGCCCCGACGAGGGCCGATCCCGGGAAGGTCCAGGGCTCGGGCTCCAGGCTGGCGAGCCCGCGCTGCAGCTCCTCGAGCTCCTCGCGGCTCGGAGCCCAGCCGATCACCCCGCGGCGCCGTCCCTGCCCTGGTCGCGGAGGAACCGCTCGAGCTCCTCGGCCAGCTCCTCACCGCTCGGCACCTGGGTCGGCTCGCCCGTCCCCTCCTCCTCCAGCTGCCGGACGTAGTCGGCGAGGGCGGGGTCCTCGGCCACCTCCTCGTCCACGCGGCGCTGCCAGCCCTCCGCGATGCGCTCCAGGTCCCGCAGGTCCACCTCGAGCCCGACGAGGTCCCGCACGGCCCCGAGGAGCGCGAGCGCCACCCTCGGGTTGGGGCCCGCGGGCAGGTAGTGCGGGGCCGCCGCCCACAGGGAGAGGGAGGGCAGGCCGACCGCCGGAGCGGCGTCGTGGAGGACCCCGACGATCCCCGTGGGCCCCTCGTATCGGGCGGGCTCCACGCCCGGCCGGGCGAGCCACGCGGGGTCGGCGCTCGAGGCGCTCACCGGGGCCGGCCGGGTGTGCGGCACGTCGGCGAGGAACGCCCCCAGCGTGACGAGCACCTCCACCCGCAGGTCCGTGGCCACGCGCAGGATCTCCTGCACGTAGGTCCGCCAGCGCACGTTCGGCTCCACCCCGAGGAGCAGCACGACGTCCCGTCCCCCGATCCGGGCCAGGGAGAAGTCGTTCCGGGGCCACTCGAGGCGGCGCGCCAGGCCGGGCAGGAGGCGCACCGTCGGCCGGTTCACCTGGAAGTCGTAGAACTCCTCGGGGTCGATGCGGGCGAACCGCCGCGCCGCCGAGCGGTCCCTGAGCTCGCGCAGCGCGGTCGTCGCCGCCTCCCCGCCGTCGTTCCACCCGGCGAAGGCGCACACCATCACCGGCTGGGAGACCTCAGGGCGGAAGATCCACTCCACATGACCCACGCCCCCAGTCTCGTCCTCGCGGGGGCGACTGTCACGGCCTCTCGCGGGTCCCGCGGCCCGCCGCTCAGGAGGCGAGCCGCACCCGGTCGCCCCGACGCTCCAGGATCCCATCGGCGGTCAGGCGCTCGATCGCCGCGACGACCCGCTCGGGTTCGCCGAGCGCGAGGGCGAGCTCGTCCACGGTCGCGGCCGTCCGCGAGCGCAGCGCTCGGACGATCGCGCCGCGCACCTGCCGCATGGAGCCCTCGAACGGCTCGCCGCGCCGGCGCGCCCGCCCCCGCTCGGGGAGGCGATCGCCGGCCGCGTACCGGCAGCCGGGGCCGAGCGGACAGCCCTCGCAGCGGGGCGACGGGCGGCACCGCTCCCGCCCGAGGTCCATGAGGGCCTGGTTCCACCCGCCCGGGTCGGCGGGGTGGAGCCACGCCTGCGCGAGCTCGCGCACCCGCGCGGGCCCCAGGTCCTCCACGCCCGCCGTCACGCGGGAGACGATGCGCCGCACGTTCGTGTCGACCGCGGCGACGGGGACGCCGAAGGCGATCGAGGCGACGGCGGCGGCCGTGTAGGGGCCGACGCCCGGCAGGGCGCGGAGCGCCGCCGGGTCCCGGGGGACGCGCCCGCCGTGCTCGCGCGCGAGCGTCCGCGCCGCCTCGGCGAGGGCCACCGCGCGCCGGTTGTACCCGAGCCCGTCCCAGGCGACGAGCACCTCCCGCCGGGGCGCCGCGGCCAGGGCCCGCAGGCTCGGGAACCGACGGACGAAGGCCCGGTACGCGGGCTCGACCCGGGCGGCCTGGGTCTGCTGGAGCATCACCTCGGCGACGAGGATCCGGTACGGATCCCGCGTCCGGCGCCACGGGTAGGCACGGCGGCGCGGCTCGAACCACGCGAGCAGCGCCGCCCGGTCCGGGCTCACGGCTTCCCCCCGCGCCGGCCGCGGGCTAGGCTGCAGGTCGTGCCGACCCTGCGCGAGATCATGAGCGCCGAGCTCGTGACGGTCGCCCCGACGAGCACGGTCGCCGAGGCCGCCACGGTGATGGGCGAGCGCGGGGTGGGCTCCGCCCTCGTCGTGGACGGGGACGAGCCCGTCGGCATCTTCACCGAGCGGGACGCGCTGCGCGCCCTGGCGAGCGACGCCGACGCCCCCCGCCAACCCGTCGCCCAGTGGATGTCCCGCGAGCTCGTGACCCTGCCCGCCGAGACCGACGCCCGCGCGGCCCGCGACCTCATGCTCGAGCGGGGGTTCCGGCACCTGCCGGTCGTCGAGGGCGGCCGCGTGGTCGGCATCGTCTCGCTCCGGGACCTCTCCCGGGCCCTGCGCTGAGGGACCTCAGAACCCCGGCTTGCTCGGCTGCGGCATCTGCTCGGCGGTCTCCCGCAGGACGGCGTAGACCTCCTTGAAGACCTCGGCGGCGAAGGAGGGGGGCTGGCTCCCCTGGCCGCCCAGGGCCCCGCGCACGGCCGAGGCCGTGATCTCCACCGCCTTCTCGAACACCGCCCAATCCACGTCGCGAGCCATGTCGACCTCCATCCGTCGCTCCATCCCTCAGGGTGCGGCGACAGGCTACCCGAGCCCGAAGAGGAGCCGCTCTGCCGGCCCGAGGAGCCGCGAGGCCCGACCGGTCCGCCGCTCCACGGCGTCGGCCCATCGCATCGCGGTGAAGGTCGCCGCCGATCCGAGCATCGCGAGCGGCATCGGCTCCCACGGCCGCCACCGGTGCCCGACCCAGGGCAGCTCGGCGAGCTCGCTCCGGCGGCCGAGGATCAGCTCGGCCAGGGTGCGGCCCGCGAGGTTCGAGGCCGCCACCCCGTCCCCGAAGTAGCCCCCGGCCCAGGCGATCCCATCCCGGAGGCCGACCGAGGGCATCCCGTCGCGGGGAACCCCGATGTACCCGCTCCACAGGCGCTCGATGCGCACCCCCGCCGCCCGCGGGAACAGCCGCGCCAGGGTGGCCCGGAGCGCCCGCGCCGCGCTCGGCACGACGTAGTGGGGCGTGAGCCACCCCGGGTGGGGATGGCCCCGGGCGAGCCCGAGGGCGATCCGGTCGTCGCGCGTCCGCTGCGCGTACACGAACACCGGTCGGGCGTCGGAGAGGGCCTCCCGGCCCGCCCAACCCACCTCCTCGAAGAAGGAGGGCGCAAGGGGCTCCGTCACCCCCATGTGGATGTGGATCGCGAGCAGGAGCCGCTCGTGGCCCCGCACGCTCCCGGTCTCGCCCTCCAGGGCCCGCACGACCACCCCGGCCCGCACGGTGCCGCGATCGGTCCGGACGCGCCCCGGCCCGAGCGCCCGGGCCGTCGTGCCCTCGTAGATCCGGGCCCCGAGCGCCTCCACGACCCGGGCGAGCCCCCGGACGAGGCGCGCCGGGTGGACGGCGGCGCAGTGGGGCGTGAACACCGCGCCCCGCAGCCCGCGCACGGCGATCCGGCGGGCCGCCTCGTCGGCGTCGAGGAACCGACGGTCTTCCCCGAGGTCCCCCAGCGCCTCCAGCTCGGCCCGGAGCCGATCGGCCTCCAGGTCCGAGGTCGCCACCTTCAGGCTGCCCCCGTGAACGAGGTGGGCGTCGATCCCCTCGGCCTCGCACACCCGGGCGATCTCCTGGACCGTCCCCCGCATCGCGGCCTGCATGGCCATCGCCGCGTCGCGCCCGAACCGCGCGGCGAGCACCGGGGCGGGGACGGTGAGCTCCGCCGAGGCCCACCCGCCGTTGCGGCCCGAGGCCCCGAAGCCCGCCACCCGCCGCTCCACGATCGCGATCCGGAGGCTCGGGTCCGCCTTCGCCAGGTAGTAGGCGGTCCACACCCCCGTGAGGCCGCCGCCCACGATCGCTACGTCCACCGCGAGGTCCCCGGGGAGCGGGGCTCGGGGCGTGAGGTCCTCCCCGCAGGTCTCGAGCCAGAACCCGAGGGGGTGGCGACGGTCCGCCATCAGCGGTCGTAGGCCCGCAGGCCGGTCAGCGCCTCCCCGAGGATGAGCGTGTGGATCTCGTTCGTGCCCTCGTAGGTGTAGACGGACTCCAGGTTGTTCATGTGGCGGATCACCGGGTACTCCAGGGTGATCCCGTTCGCCCCGAGGATCGCCCGGGCCTCACGGGCGATGTCCAGGGCCACCCGGACGTTGTTGAGCTTGCCCATGCTCACCTGCTGGGGCTTCAGGCGGCCCTCGTCCTTCATGCGCCCCAGGTGCAGGGCGAGGAGCATCCCCTTGTTCAGCTCGAGGGCCATGTCCGCGAGCTTGCGCTGGGTGAGCTGGAACCCCGCGATCGGCCGACCCCACTGCACCCGGTCCTTGGCGTAGGAGAGCGCCGTCTCGAAGCACGCCCGGGCCGCCCCCATGGCCCCCCAGACGATCCCGTAGCGGGCCTCCGTGAGGCAGGACAGCGGCCCCCGCATCCCGACCACCCCGGGCAGCACCGCGTCCTCGGGCAGGCGCACGTCGTCCAGGACGAGCTCGGAGGTCACGCTGGCGCGCAGCGAGAGCTTCCGATGGATGTCGTGGGCCGAGAACCCGGGGGCGTCGGTCGGCACGAGGAACCCGCGGACCCCCTCGTCCGTCTTGGCCCAGACCACCGCGAGGTCGGCGATGCTCCCGTTCGTGATCCACATCTTCGTGCCCGAGACGATCCAGTCCGAGCCGTCCCGCCGGGCGTGGGTCCGCATGCTCGCGGGGTCGCTCCCGGCGTCGGGCTCGGTGAGGCCGAAGCAGCCGATCACCTCGCCCCCGGCCATCGCCGGCAGCCACCGCTCCTTCTGCTCCTCGCTGCCGTAGCGCCAGATCGGGAACATGCACAGGGACCCCTGCACGCTCACGAAGGAGCGGAAGCCGCTGTCGCCGGCCTCGAGCTCCAAGCACGCGAGGCCGTAGGAGACGGCGTTCGCCCCGAGGCACCCGTAGCCCTCGAGGTGCATCCCGAGCAGGCCGAGCTCCGCCAGGCCCTTGGCGACCTCCCGCGGGAACGTGCCCGACTCGAACCACCCGTCGATCCCGGGGAGGATCTCCCCCTGCACGAACGCGCGCACGGCGTCCCGGATCTCGCGCTCCTCCTCGGTGAGGAGCCGATCGATCTCGAGGAAATCCAGGGGGTCGATCTCGGGCGCCATCGCCGCGCCCAGCCTACCGCTCCGGCGGGGACGCCGGAGGGCCCTCAGCCGATCGGCACCTCGGGGAGGTGGGCGAGGGCGGCCTCCTCCTCGGCGGGGTCGAACTCCACCTCGGGCAGCCGACGGTTCAGGTAGTCGTCGTAGGCCTGCATGTCGAAGTGGCCGTGGCCCGAGAGCCCGAGGAGGATCACCCGCTCCTGCCCGGCCTCGCGCGCGGCGATCGCCTCGTTCACCGCACCGCGGATCGCGTGGGCGGACTCGGGCGCCGGCACGATCCCCTGGGTCCGGGCGAACAGCACGGCGGCCTCGAAGACCTCGTTCTGCGTGTACGCCGCGGCCTCCATGTGCCCCTCGCGCACGAGGAGCGAGAGCGAGGGCGCGTCGCCGTGGTACCGCAGCCCCCCGGCGTGCACGGGGGCAGGGACGAAGTCGTGGCCCAGCGTGTACATCGGCAGCAGCGGCGTGAGCTGAGCCGTGTCCCCGAAGTCGTAGGCGAACCGACCCTTGGTCAGGGTCGGGCACGCCGCCGGCTCGGCGGCCAGGAACCGCATCCCCGGCGTCTCGCTCCGCAGCCGGTCCGCCATGAAGGGGTACGCGAGCCCCGCGTAGTTCGAGCCGCCGCCCACGCACCCGATCACGACGTCGGGCCGCTCGCCGGCCATCTCCATCTGCCGCTTCGCCTCGAGCCCGATCACGCTCTGGTGCAGCAGCACGTGGTTCAGGACCGAGCCGAGGGAGTAGTTCGTGTCGGCGTTCGTCGCGGCCACCTCGATCGCCTCGCTGATGGCGATCCCGAGGGACCCCGTGGAGCCCGGGTGCTCCTCGAGCACCCGCTTGCCGGCCTCCGTCGTGCTCGAGGGCGAGGGCCGCACCTCGGCCCCGAAGGTCTCCATGAAGATGCGCCGGTACGGCTTCTGCTCGTAGGAGGCCTTCACCATGAACACGAGGCACTCGAGGTCGAAGAACCGGCAGGCCATCGCGAGCGAGGAGCCCCACTGGCCCGCGCCGGTCTCCGTGGAGAGGCGGCGCACGCCGGCCCGCTTGTTGTAGAAGGCCTGGGCGATCGCGGTGTTCGGCTTGTGGGACCCGGCGGGGGAGGTCCCCTCGTACTTGAAGTAGATCCGGGCCGGGGTCTCGAGGGCCCGCTCGAGGCGCGTCGCCCGGAACAGCGGGGTCGGCCGCCACAGCCGGTAGATGTCGAGGACCTCACCGGGGATGTCGATCCACTCCGCCGTGGAGACCTCCTGCTCGATGAGGGCCTCGGGGAACAGGGGCGCGAGGGCGTCGGGCCCGATCGGCTCCTTGGTCCCCGGGTGCAGCGGCGGCAGCGGCTGCATCCCGGCCCGGACCATGTCGGGGAGCAGGTTGAACCAGGCCGTCGGGACGTCGGCGGTGGAGAGGTCGAAACGGGTGCGGTCGGTCACGGGTCCCTCCTCGGACGACGACTGCGCTGCGAACTCGGCGCGCAGCCTACCCGCACGGGCCGATCCGCGCCAGCCCCGGGCTCAGGCCTCGGGGGTCGGGCGCACCTCGATCCAGCCGTCGCGGACCCGGATCGGGTAGACGGGCACGGGATCGAGGGCCGGGCCAGCGATGGGCTCCCCGGTCCGCAGGTCGAACTCGCTCCCGTGGCAGGGGCAGACCACCGTCTCCTCCCCCTCCCCCAGGCCACCCTCGGCGAGGGAGCAGCCCTCGTGGGGGCACTCGTCGCCGAACGCGAAGAGCTCGTTCTCGACGTGGGCCACGCCGATCCGCGCCTCCCGGAGCTCGAAGCAGCGGAGCTCGCCCTCGGGGACCTCGGCCAGGGAGGCCACGCGCACGAACCCGTCCTCCACCTCACCCCTCCGCGACGCCGACCCGCGTGAGCGCGTTCCACGCCCGCTGCAGCAGCGTGATCCCACCGAGGACCGTGAGCAGCACGAGCATCGGCAGCATCATGCCGGGCACCGTGAGGGCCACGACCATGGCGATGTAGCGCTCGAGGCGCTGGAAGAGCCCCTCGGACAGCGGCACGCCGGCCGCCTCGGCCTCGGCCCGGACGTGGCTCACCCCGAGGGAGATCACGAGCGTGGCCAGGGCGAGCGCCGCCTCCACGTGCTCGCCCTCCGCCGCGAGCATCCAGAAGGCGCACCCGAACAGGATCACGTCGGAGACCCGGTCCAGGACGGCGTCGGTGAAGGCCCCGAGGCGACTCGCGGTCCCCCGGATCCTTGCGACCGCGCCGTCGAGCACGTCGAAGGCCCCCGCGGGGACGAGGAGGACCCCGGCCGCGAAGGCCTCCCCGCGCACGAGCAGCACCCCGATCAGCACGTTCGTGAGCAGGCCGAGGGCGGTGAGCTGCATGGGGGACAGGCCGAGCGCGAGCACGCCGGCGAGGATCGCCCGGTAGGGCCAGTCGAAGATCCGGGCCATGGCGGGCCCCGCCGCGCCCTCCGCCTCGCGCGGGGGCGGCATGTCCCGCGGCTTCGGGATCTCCGGTCGGCGCGGCTCGTCCGTCTCGCCCATCCCGCGAGCAGGCTACCGCCGCCGGCCCGCCCCTAGCGCTTCGGCTCGAAGCCGACGATGAGGTAGTGGAAGACCCCGCCCGGCGCCTCGTACTCGACCTCGTCGTCCAGCCGCTTGCCCAGGAGGGCTCGGCCGAGGGGCGAGGTGGTGGTGATGGTCCGGACCCCCGGCGCGCGCTCCTCGGCGTGCTCGGCGAGGAGGTAGGTCTCGTCCTCCGGCTCGTCCTCGTCCAGGGGACGGATCGTGACGAGCATCCCCGGCGCGATCACGTCCGAGGCGGGCGGCGCCTCGATGATGTCGGGGTCGCGGAGCATCCGCTCGAGGTTGCGGATCCGCGCCTCCATGAGCGCCTGCTCGTTCTTGGCCGCGTCGTACTCCGCGTTCTCGCGGATGTCGCCGTGCTCGCGGGCGGCCTTGAGCCGCTCGGCGATGCGGGCGCGACCCTCGGTCCGCAGCTCCTCGAGCTCCGCCTTCAGCCGGAGGTACGCCTCCAGCGTGAGGCTGGCCGTCGGCTGGTGACCGGGCGGCCGGGGCGGACGGTTCGCGAGCTCCGGTGGCAGCTCCATGGGACCAGCGAATCTACCGCGCCGAGCCCGCCACGTCCGCGCCGGGCCCGCCACGCCCGTAGACTCGGGGCCCGTGAGACCGATCCTGCTCGTGCGAAACGACGCCTACGAGACCTTCGGGGTCGCCCCCGGGGCGCTCGCGGCGGCCGGTTGCGACATCCTCACCGTGAACATGACCGCCCCCGGGGCCGAGCCGCCGCCGCTCGAGGCCGTCTCCGGGGTCATCGCCTTCGGGGGCACCGCGAACGTGGACGAGACCGACCGCCACCCCTACCTCGCGGTGGTCCGGGAGCTCGTCCGGGAGGCGGTCGAGCGGCGGGTGCCCTACCTCGGCATCTGCCTTGGCTCCCAGCTCCTCGCCCGGGCCCTCGGGCAGCCGGTGTTCCGGGCGCCGGTGAAGGAGGTCGGCTTCCACCCGCTCCGCCCGCTGCCCGCCGCGAAGGAGGACCGCCTCCTCTCGCTCTACGAGGACGGCGACCTCGTCTTCCAGTGGCACCAGGACACGTACGACCTCCCGCCGGGGGCGGAGCTCCTCGCCACGGGCGACGCCGTGCGCGTGCAGGCGTACCGGGTCGGCGAGCTCGCCTGGGGGATCCAGTTCCACCAGGAGGTGGACGCCCACGAGCTGCGCTGGTGGATCGAGATCGCCGACGCCGAGGGCGACCTCATCGAGGCCTGGGGCGTGAGCGCGAACGAGCTCCGCTCCCAGGTCGAGGCCCACGCCGTCGCCCACGAGGAGCGCGGACGGGAGCTGTTCCGCCGCTTCGCCGAGGTGGTCCGGGAGCGGTCCTGAGGCGCGCGGTGGACGCCCCGGAGATCGCCGTCGTCGCCTACCACCTCCGGCCCGGCCGGGTCCGCGGGTGGGTCGTGGGCGGCTACGGCGTCCCCGAGGGCTACGTCGATGCCCTCCGCCGCGCGGGCGGGATCCCGACGCTCATCCTCCCCGGGGACCCGCGCGGCCCCGAGGAGCTCCTCGACCGCTTCGACGGCCTCCTGCTCGTGGGCGGCGGCGACGTCGAGCCCAGTCGGTACGGGCACGAGCCCCACGCCGAGCTCTACGGGCTCGAGCCCGACCGGGACGAGCTCGAGATCGCCCTGTTGGTCGAGGCCGACCGCCGCGCCCTCCCGACGCTCTGCGTCTGCCGGGGGATGCAGGTCATGAACGTCGCCTTCGGCGGATCCCTCATCCAGCACCTCCCCGACGACCCCAGGTTCGGACCGCACGGGACGCCGAGCGGCGAGGACGAGCTCCTCCACGAGGTCCGCCTCCAGCCCGGCTCCCGGGTCGCCCTCGCCACGGGCGAGGAGGTCCTGTCGTGCTCGAGCCACCACCACCAAGGGGTCGAGCGGCTCGGCGAGGGGCTCGTCGCCACGGGCCACGCCCCCGACGGCCTCGTCGAGGCGATCGAGCGCGCGGGCGACGGGTGGATGGTGGGGGTCCAGTGGCACCCGGAGGACACCGCCGCGACGGATCCCGCGCAGCAACGCCTCTTCGACGCCCTCGTCCGGGCATCCCGCGGGCGGAGGCGGTAGCATCCCGCGGGGGGTGGGCGCTCAGGTCGTGATCGCAGGAAGGAGGCGGATCCCGCGATGGCCTGGACCACCCCGCTGCTCTACGAGCGCCTGACCTGGCCCGAGGTCCGTCGAGCCGTCGCCGAGGACCGGGTGTGCCTCATCCCGGCCGGCGTCCTCGAGGACCACGGGCCGCACCTGCCGATCGATGCGGACTCACGGATCGCGACGGAGATCTGCCGGCGCGCTGCCGAGCGGATCCCCGACCGCGTCGTCCTGCTCCCGACCCTCGTCCACGGCTACACCCCGCACCACATGGACTTCCCCGGCCCCATCTCGATCGGGTGGAAGACCTTCGTCGAGCACGCGGTGGACGTGGCGAGCTCCCTCGCGCACCACGGGTTCAAGCGGATCCTGTTCCTGAACGGGCACGGATCGAACATCCCGCTCCTCGACGTCGTCGCCCGCCTCGTAGGCCTGCGCCACCCCGACGTGCTCTGCGCCTCGGCCTTCTACCTCACGAGCGAGGAGGCCATGCGCGTGATCGCCGAGGTCCGCGAGTCGGGGCGGGGCGGCATGGGGCACGCCTGCGAGCTCGAGACCTCGATCTACCTCGCCATCGATCCCGAGGCGGTGGCCATGGACCGGGCGGTGGACGAGAACAGCTTCCCCGAGGGCCCCTACGCCTGGATGGACTGGTCGGACGGACCCCTCAAGCTCATGCCGTGGTGGAACGCCATCTCCCACACCGGCGTCCACGGCGCTCCGACGAAGGCGACGGCCGAGAAGGGGCGGATCCTCTTGGAGGCGGCGGTCGCGGAGTGCGTGGGCTTCATCGAGGAGCTCCTCGCCAAGCCCCTGCCCGAACGGTGGGCCCCACGGGAGACGCTCCCGTGAGGGGCGATGCGCGGGGCGCGACACCCGTGCTATACAACGGCCGCGGACCCGCGGTACCGAGATGACCGGCGGTCACGCCCCGGAGGCGGCACCGCTGCGTACCACTTGGGTGAGGGTGCCATGATCGGCCGGGAGCACCCACGGGGGGAAGGAGGCGCTCGATGCGATCTTGGTCGCAGAGGATCCTGGCGGTCCTCGTCGGGACGGCCCTGGCGCTCGCCGGGCTCGTCCAGGCCGCGATCGGCCAGGAGACGGGGGCCGGCGGCAAGGACGAGAAGGTGATCTTCACCTTCGGCAGCACCGGCGAGCCCCTCTCGATGAACCCGATGACCGGCTACCTGGCCATCGAGTTCTACTTCTGGACGGCCTCGTACCACCTCCTCATCGACTGGGACCAGGACCTGGGGGTGGACAAGAGCGGCGGTCCCGGGGCGGGGCTCGTCACGGACGTGGAGGTCAGCCCCGACGGGATGACCTACACGTACCACATCAAGGACGGCATCATGTGGTCCGACGGCAAGCCGCTCACGGCCGAGGACGTGGCGTTCACCCTGAACCTGTACAAGAGCCGCCACGCCTACCTACCGCAGAACTACCTGACGCTCATCGACGGCGAGGTCGTGGCCCTGGACGAGAACACGATCCAGTTCCACACGAAGCAGCCCACGAGCCTGTACTCGGGCGAGATCGCCTACATGTACGACTACATCCTCCCGAAGCACATCTGGAGCGACCCGTCCATCGTGGGCGACCGTCCGAAGCAGTACGAGAACGTGCCGAACGTGGGCAGCGGCCCGTTCATCATCCAGGAGTTCAAGACCGGCGAGTACATCCGCATGGTCCGGAACCCCTACTGGACCGGGCCAGAGCCCCACGTGGACGAGATCATCTACCGGATCTTCAAGAACGAGGACGCCCTGGCGGAGGCCCTGAAGCGAGGTGAGATCGACCTCGCCTACTTCAGCTCGCCGAGCATCTTCGAGGACCTGCAGACCCAGCCCAACATCACCACGATGGAGGGGACGATCCCCTCGTTCTCGGAGATCGGCCTGAACACGGGATCGGCCTACCAGCCGAAGACCGACATGTACACGCCCCACGGCGACGGGCACCCCGCGCTCACGGACCCCGTCGTGCGCCGGGCGATCCGGATGGCCATCGACAGCGAGACCCTGGTCGAGAAGGTCCTCCAGGGCCACGGCCTGCCGGGTGACTCGATCATCCCGCCGGTCTCGGTGGCGGGCGCGCGTTGGGAGCCGAGCCCCGAGGAGCGCCTGGACTTCGACCTCGAGGCGGCCGCCCAGATGCTCGAGGACGCGGGCTACCGCGACACGGACGGCGACGGTGTGCGGGAGATGCCGCCCGGCTCCCTGGACCCGGGGCGGCCGCTCGAGTTCCGGTACTTCGTCCGCTCCAACGAGCAGACCTCGGTGGACGCGGCCCAGTTCATCAAGCCCTGGCTCGAGGAGATCGGGATCAAGGCCAACGTCGAGGTCGTGACCTCCGGTCGCCTCGGCGACATCATCAACGCCGGCGAGTACGACATGTTCTCGTGGGGCTGGATCCCCGACCCCGACCCGGACTCGGCCCTGTCCTGGTTCACGTGCGACCAGCGGCCGCCGGACGGGAAGAGCTACGGCAACAACGACGCGTACTACTGCAACCCGGAGTACGACCGCCTCTACGAGCAGCAGCGGACGACCACCGACGTCGAGGAGCGGTGGGAGATCGTCCACCAGATGCAGAAGATCTTCTACGAGGACGCGGCGTACTCGGTGATGTGGTACGACCCGATCCTCTCCGCCTGGCGGTCGGACCGGTTCACCGGGTTCCGCCCGCAGCCGCGGCCGAACGGTGACCCGCTCGAGGGCTGGGGCGGCCCGAGCGCCGTGTGGTGGACGCTCCGGCCGGTGGGCGCCGGCGCGGCGGCCGCGGAGACCCGCGGGATCCCGGCGGCGGCCTGGATCGGGATCGGCGCCGGGATCGTGATCATCCTCGCGGCCGTCCTGCTCGGCAGGCGTCGGCGCGTCGAGGAGGACGAGGCGTAGCGCGGCGACGAGGACGGGAAGAGCAGGGCGAGGATGCGCAGCTACCTGTTCGGCAAGGTGGCGCAGGCGTTCCTCACCCTGCTCTTCGTCCTCGTGTTCAACTTCGTGCTGTTCCGGGTGATGCCCGGCGACCCAGCGTCGCTGCTCCTGCGCGGGACCGCCGCCTACAACCCCCAGAACGTCGCGGCGGAGCGCGCCAGGCTCGGGCTGGACAAGCCGATCCTCGTGCAGTTCGCGAGGTACATGGCGGACACCTTCCGCCTGGAGTTCGGCGACTCCTTCATCTACCAGGGGCGGAAGGTCTCGGAGGTGATCGGTCAGCGGATGTGGCCCACGATCCTGCTCGTGGGGAGCTCGACGATCGCCTCCATCCTCATCGGCCTGCTCATCGGCATCTGGGGGGGGTGGCGGCGAGGGACGTGGTTCGACTACGGGTCCCTCGGCTTCACCCTGTTCGTCTACGCGATGCCCGAGTTCTGGTTCGGGATGCTCGTCCTCATGGCGTTCGCCGGCGGGGTGGGGCCGTTCCCCGCGATCTTCCCCACGGGCGGGTACGAGACGATCGGAGCGGACCTCACCGGGTTCGCGCACGCGGTGGACGTGCTGAACCACATGGTCCTGCCCTTCACCGTCCTCACGGTCGCCTACCTCGGTGAGTACGCCATCATCATGCGGAACTCGCTCATCGACGTGATGGCGGACGACTTCGTCGTCACCGCCCGCGCCAAGGGCGTCCGCGAGAAGCAGGTGCTCTGGCGCCACGTGGTGCCGAACGCCCTCCTGCCCACCTGGACGATCACGATGCTCTCGCTCGGCTTCGTGTTCGGGGGCGCGATCACGATCGAGTACGTCTTCTCCTGGCCCGGCCTCGGGTGGCTCACCGTCCAGGCGATCGAGGCGAAGGACTACGCGGTGCTGCAGACCCTGTTCCTGATCTTCTCCGCCGCCGTGATCGTCGCGAACCTCATCGCCGACCTCACGTACATGTACCTCGACCCCAGGGTGAGGGCCGCCTGATGCGGGCCGAGCCGATCCTGCCCGGCGAGGCCCTGCCTCCGAGCGAGGAGCCCCCCGTCCGCCCGCCGAAGACGATCTCGCCCCGCCGGATCGTGTGGGCCCGGCGCCGGCGCGCTTTCGTCCGCGTGGCCAAGCTCTACCGGCGGAACGCCATGGGGATGTGGGGCCTCGGGATCCTCATCGCCTTCATCCTCATCGCCGTCTTCGCCCCGCTCCTGGCCGATCGCTCCACGATGGACCCGACGTCGCCGACCACCGGCGCGCCCTACGAACCCCCGAACGCGCACTTCTGGTTCGGCACCGACAACCTGGGGCGCTCCGTGTACGCCATGACGATCTTCGGCTCCAGGATCTCCCTCACCGTGGGCCTGGCGGCCACCATCATCTCGATGGTGATCGGAGCTCTGATCGGGATCTTCGCCGGCTACTACGGGGGTTGGCTGGAGAGCGTCCTTATGCGTCTCACGGACTGGTTCCTCGTGCTGCCGTGGCTCGCCCTCGCCATCGTGCTCGCCTCCGTGCTCGGCCGGTCCCTCGCCATCATCATCCTCGTCATCGGCATCACGTCCTGGCCAGGGACCGCCCGGATCGTCCGCGCCCAGGTGCTCTCGGTGAAGACGAGACCCTACGTGGAGCGAGCCCGCGCGCTCGGGGCGAGCGACTGGCACCTCATCGTCCACCACATCCTGCCCAACGTCGGTCCGCTGATCTTCGCCAACACCATCCTCACGGTGGCGATCGCGATCCTGTCCGAGTCCACCCTCGCCTTCCTCGGGCTCGGCGACCCCCTGTCGATCTCCTGGGGCACGATGCTCGAGTTCGCCTTCGACGCGGGAGCGGCGACCACGGGCAGGTGGTGGTGGCTCCTGCCGCCGGGGCTCGCTATCGTCCTCGTCGTGCTGGCCTTCACGATGTGCGGGTTCGCGCTCGACGAGATCCTCAACCCGAAGCTCCGGGAGCGCTGAGTGGCGACCGTCCTGTCGATCCGCGATCTCACGGTGACGTACCGGACCCAGGCGGGGCCGGTGCCCGCCGTCCGGGGCGTGGACCTGGACGTCCACAAGGGCGAGGTCCTCGGCCTCGCCGGCGAGTCGGGGTGCGGCAAGTCCACGATCGCCAACGCGATCCTGCGCCTCCTGCCCCCGAGGACCCAGGTCGCCGGGCAGATCCTGCTGAACGGGGAGGACGTGCTCACCATGCGCCCGGGCCGGCTGCGCGCGGTGCGGTGGTCGGCGGTCTCCGTCGTCTTCCAGGGGGCGATGCACGCCCTCAACCCCGTCCAGCGGATCGGCGACCAGATCGTCGAGGCCATCGTCATCCACACGGGCTCCGGCGAGAAGGAGGCGCTGGTCCGCGCCGGGGCCCTCCTCGAGCAGGTGGGGCTGCCCTCCCGCCGTCTCCGCGACTACCCGCACGAGCTCTCCGGGGGTCAGAAGCAGCGGGTGATGATCGCCATGGCCCTGGCCTGCAACCCGGACCTCGTGATCGCCGACGAGCCGACGACCGCCCTGGACGTGATGGTCCAGGCCCAGGTGCTGCGACTGTTGAAGGACCTCCAGCGCGAGCTCGGGCTCGCCATGCTCTTCATCACCCACGACCTGTCGGTCCTCGTCGAGGTGAGCGACCGGCTGGCCATCATGTACGCGGGCAAGCTCGTCGAGGAGGGGCCCGCCGAGCCCGTGTTCCGGGATCCGCGGCACCCCTACACGAGGGCCCTCGCGGCCGCCTTCCCCCAGGTGGGTGACGAGCGCTTCCGCATGGCGCCCTCGGGGCTCCCCGGCGACCCTCCCTTCCCCGGCCAGGTGCCCCCCGGTTGCTCGTTCCACCCGCGGTGCCCCCTCGCCTTCGAGGACTGCTCGCGGATCGAGCCCGAGATGTACCCGGCGGGCGATGGGCGGCGCTCGGCGTGCCTGCTGGTCAAGCGCGGCGAACCCGTGGAGGCGGCGCCGTGAGCGAGGTGGCCGCGGCGCAGGTCCCGCCCCGTCCCGACACCCGCGAGCCCGTCCTCGTCGTGCGGGACCTCCACGTGCGGTTCGCCGGCCGGATCGGCCTCGGGCAGGGCCTCCTCGGGAAGAAGCCGACCGAGGCCCGGGCCGTGGACGGCGTCTCCCTCACGCTCCACCGCGGCGAGGTGCTCGCGCTGGCCGGGGAGTCGGGGTGCGGCAAGACCACCCTGGCCCGCACGATCATGGGGCTGGAACGGCCCCGCGCGGGCGAGATCCTGTTCGAGGGCAAGCCCCTCGGGCGCACCACCAAGGCCCTGCGCGAGTACCGGCGCCGGGTCCAGATGGTCTTCCAGGACCCCACGGCCGCGCTGAACCCCCGTCAGACGATCTACGAGTCGGTGGCCGAAGGGCTCCGGGTCCACGGCGTCACCCGCGGCCCGAACGGGGAGACGGAGGAGGAGCTCGTCGCGCGGGCCCTCGCCCGCGCCGGCCTCCGCCCGCCAGAGCTCTTCTTCCTGAACTACCCCCACGAGCTCTCCGGCGGCCAGCGCCAGCGGGTGGTGATCGCCGGCGCCCTCGTGCTCGATCCGGAGATCATCGTCGCCGACGAGCCCGTCTCGAGCCTCGACGCCTCCGTGCGCGGCGAGATCCTGAAGCTGCTCCTCGGGCTGCGGAACGAGCTGGGGATCGCGATGCTCGTGGTCACGCACGACCTCGGCCTCGCCTGGACCATCGCCGACCGGGTGGCGATCATGTACCTGGGGCGGATCGTCGAGATCGGCCCCGCCGAGGAGGTCCTCACCCGCCCCATCCACCCCTACACGAAGGCCCTGCTCGAGGTCGTGCCCGAGGCGGGAGGGATCGACCGCCCGTTCCTGGCCGGCGAGCCGCCGGACCCGACGAAGGTCCCGCCCGGATGCCGGTTCCACCCGCGGTGCCCCGAGGTCTCGAGCGGCGCTGCCGAGGCGGCGGGGGTCCTGGAGCGCTGCCGTGGCGTCGACCTCGGGCTCCAGGAGCTGCGCCCCGGTCACGCCGCGGCGTGCCATCTCGCCGCGAAGCTCGCCAGCCGGGAGAGCGCGCCGCCCCCGCCGGCCATCGACTGAGCCTCAGACCTCAGGCGGACTCGTCGGGCTGGGCCTCCGAGGGTTCCGCGCGGGTCCGCTCGCCCTTGAGGACCCCCAGGATCGCCTCCATCTCGGTGTCCCCCACGCGATCCCGCCCGGCCCCCTTGGCAGCGGCGAGCAGCGTGCGCAGGTTGGCCTCGGCCATCTCCGCCCGCCCCTCGAGCTCACGGACGCGCTCCGCGAGGGTCCTGGCGCGGCGCTCGGCCTCGTCCTTGGCCTCGCGGAGCTCGTGGACCTCCTCCTTAGCGGACCGCAAGCTCGCGCGGAGCGTCGCGACCTCCCGACCGAGCTCCACGAGCCGGTCGATGGCCTCCCGGCCGATCTGCGAGTACGTCGGCCGCTGCTCCTCGCCCACCCCCCGGCGGGCCGCCCGGCGGACCTTGGGCCGGGCCCGTCGTGGCCGCGGGACCTGCTCCTTCTCGCCGGGCTGGATCGGCGTGGCATCCAGCAGGCGGTACCGGCCGTCCTGCGCCTCCAGGCGTCGGCGCGCCAGCAGCGCCCGCACCGCGCGGGCCGCCACGAGCGGCTCCTCGATCCCGATCTCGCGCGCGACGTCGGCGGGCGCGACGTCGAGCAGCTCCCCGGGCTGCACCCGAGCGGCCACCGCCGCCAGGAAGGCGTTGGCCCGCTCCAGGCTCTCCTGGTTCATGTCCTCACCCCATCTCCGACGTCGGCCCGGGTCGTCGTCCCCAGGAGGTCGTCCCAGGAAAGAGTGACAAAACAGGGCCTCCGATTTGACTCCCCGGTCCGGCACATCGTATAAAACAGGCGGCGCCGCTGGGACCTTCGGGTTCCGGCGGCGCCGCTTTTCACGGACGGATGCCCGCGAGGAGACCGGTGCCCGAGGACGCGCACGACCGGCCACTGCCGCTCGAGGGCATCCGCGTCGCCGACTTCTCCCGGGTGCTCGCCGGGCCGCTCGCGACCATGGTGCTCGCGGACCTCGGCGCCGAGGTGATCAAGGTCGAGCGCCCGGGCTCGGGCGACGACACGCGCGCGTGGGGGCCGCCCTTCGTCGGGGACGACGCCGCCTACTTCCTCTGCCTGAACCGCAACAAGCGCTCGGTCGAGCTGGACCTTTCGAGCCCGGAGGGCGCCGCGGCGGCGCGACGGCTCGCGCTCGCGAGCGACGTGGTGGTGGAGAACTTCCGGCCCGGCCTCATGGCTCGCTTCGGCCTCGATCACGCCTCGCTCTCGGCGGATCGTCCCGACATCATCTCCTGCTCCCTCGTCGCCTTCGGCGAGGAGGGGGAGTCGGCCGCCCGCCCCGGGTACGACATCATCGTCCAGGCCCTCTCCGGGCTCATGAGCTTCACGGGCCAGCCGGGCGGAGAGCCGACGAAGGTGGGTGTCGCGCTGCTCGATGTGATCTGCGGCCTGTACGCGGCGAGCGGGATCCTCGCGGCCCTCGTGGAGCGTCGCGCCACCGGGCGGGGGCGGCGGATCGTGGTCTCGCTGTACGAGACGAGCCTGGCCGCGATGGTGAACCAGGCGGCCAACTACCTGCTCGGCGGGCTCGTCCCGGAGCCCCTAGGGAACGCCCACCCGAACATCGTCCCCTACCAGCTGTTCCACGCGGCCGATCGGCCCTTCATCCTGGCCGCGGGGAACGACCGGATGTTCCAGCGGACCTGCGAGGTGCTGGGCATGCCGGAGCTCGCCAGGGACGAGCGCTTCGCGACGAACGAGGCGCGGGTGCGGCATCGCGAGTCGCTCGTGCCGATCCTGGCCGAGGCGTTCCGGCGGCGGCCCGCGGCGGAATGGCTTGCCGCCCTCGAGGCCGCCGGCGTGCCGAGCTCGCCGGTGCTGCGGATGGACGAGGTGTTCGCGACCCCCGAGGGCGAGCGGATGGTCCAGGAGGTACGCGATCCCGTGCGAGGGGTGCTGCGGCTCGTCGCCGACCCGATCCGGCTCGACGGGGAGCTCCCGCCGGTCCGTATGCCCCCGCCACGCCTCGGGGAGCACACCGAGCAGGTGTTGGGGGAGCTCCCCGGGCAGGGTTGAGGGCGTCCCTGCGCGCACCTCGGCCGTGTCAATGCGGTGTCGACCCTGCGACCCCGCGCACCCCCGCCGTGTCAACCCGGTGTCGGCAACGACCGCGGTCTCCCCGGTCAAGGGGTTCACGCGCGGCGGCGGAGAGGGCCCCGTCCCTCGGCACCGGGTTGACATGCGGCGGGCGGCGGAAACGACGGCCGGGTGGGCGACGGGAAGGACCGCCCGCCCGCCGCCCACAGATCCCGCGCCTACGCCAATAGGTACCGCCGCGAGAGCGGCACCCGGTCCACCGGCTCGCACGCCAGCACGCGGCCCGAGAGCCTCACGGTCCCGTCCTCCGGATCGACCTCCACGGGCAGGGCCGCACGCCCCGCCACGAGCGCCTCTCGCGTCAGCCCTCGCGTGCCCCCCACCGGGACGAACCGCCGCCGGCTCCCCAGCCGCTCCCGGATCCCCGCCTCGAGCGCCGCCCGGGAGACGAACGTCAGCCCCACCGACGCCCCGGCCCGGCCGGTCCCCGCCCAGTGCGGGCCCTGGCGCACCGGCTGGGCGCCCTCCACCGAGGCGTTCCCCTCCCCGAGCGCCCCCCAGGCGAAGGCGCCCGCCTTGAGCACCAGCTCCGGCCGCACCCCGAAGCGCTCGGGCCGCCACAGGACCACGTCGGCCAGACGCCCCGGCGCGAGGCTCCCCACCTCCCCCGCGATCCCGTGGACGATGGCCGGGTCCATCGTGACCTTCGCGAGGTACCGGAGGACGCGCTCGTTGTCGTCGCCCCCCGCACCGGCCCCCGCCGCGGCCCCCGCAGGCATCCATCGCCGCACGGCCGGCGCCGCCGGCCACCCCTGACCCGCCTCCGAGGCACGCCACCGCTTCATCGCGTCGGCGAGCTGGAGGGTCCGTCGGACGGTCTCGCCGATCCGGCCCATCCCCTGGGAGTCGCTGTTCACGATCTGGATCGCCCCGAGCTCGTGGAGGGGCCCCTCGGCGGCCATCGTCGCCGGATGGATCCGCTCCCGCGCGGCCTCCACGTCCTCGGGCACCTCCGCCGAGCCCCCGTGCACGGCGAGGATCATCTCGAGGTGCTCCGCGGCCGTGGCCGGCCCGTGGGGGACCGTGGGCGTGGTGGAGGAGCAGATCACGTGGGGCTCGCGCACCAGCCCGATCAGATCGGGCACGTGACCGCCCCCCACTCCCTCCACGTGGTAGGCGTGGATCGTCCGCCCGCGGGTCGCGGCCACCGTGTCCTCGAGCTCGCACGACTCGTTCAGCCCGTCGGTGTGGAGGCACACCTGGACGTCGTGGGCCTCGGCGAGCCCCAGGACCGCGTCCACGATCTCGGGGTAGGCGCCCCAGTCCTCGTGGATCTTCAGGCCGCAGGCGCCCGCCTCGAGGACCCGCTCCACCGGCCAGGCCAGGTCGGTCCGGGCGCTCGCCTGCAGCCCGAGGTTCACCGGCTGGTCCTCGAAGGCGAGGTAGGTCCGCTCCATCACGTAGGGCGGCTCCTCGAAGCCCGCCGTGATGAGCGTGGTCACTCCGCCGGCGAGGGCGACGGGCACGAGCCGCGGGGTGATGAGGTGGACGTGGCTGTCGATCGCCCCAGCGGTGGCGATGAGCCCGTACCCGTTCACCGGCCAGGTGTTCGGGCCGATGACGAGCTCGACCTCGTCGGAGATCTCGGGGTTGCCGGCCCGGCCCACGCCGGCGATGCGGCCGTCCTTGATCCCGAGGTTCGTCTTCACCACGCCGAGGAGGGGGTCGATGACGAGGACCCCAGCGATCACCATGTCGAGCTCGCTCTCGGTCGGCGCCCGGTCGAACTGGGTCTGACGGGAGCGGAGGTTCTTCGCGTACCCCCAGATCGGCTCGTCGCCCGCCCCGACGTGATCCGCCTCGACCCGAACCCAGAGGTCGGTGTCGCCGAGGCGGACCCGGTCCCCGGTCGTCGGGCCGTACCGGCGCAGGTACTCCGTCCGCGAGAGCCTCATGCCGGCGCCTCCGGGCCCGCCTCGCCCTGCGAGGATCCCCCCTCGCCCGCGTAGGCGACGAGGGTGACCTCGCGGGTCTCCCCCGGCCCCCACCGCACCGAGGTCCCCGCCGGGACGTCGAGCCGGTACCCCCGGGCCGCCTTCCGGTCGAAGACGAGGCGCTCGTTCGCCCGCCAGAACGGGTAGTGGGAGGAGACCCGCACCGGCCTGCGGGAGGTGTTCGTGACCCGGAGCGTGATCCGGGGCCTCCCCGGCGCGAGCTCGATCTCGCCCTCGGCCGGCTCCACGGCCCCCGGTCCGCCCGGCCCCGGCTCCCCGAGGGGGTGCCGCAGCACGACGAGGCGCGTCCCCTCCTCCAGGAGCACCTCCAGGCGGAGCTCGGCGAGGAGCTCGGGCACGCCCTCCAGGACCTGCTCGCGCGAGAGCGCCCGCCGACCCGCCTCGAGGACCTCCTCGAAGGTCGCTCCCGAGCGGGCCGCCCAGTGCATCTCGTCGCAGATCAGGGCGGTGGCCTCGGGCGCGTTCAGCCGCAGACCGCGCGCCAGGGCGCGGCGGGCGAGCTCCGCCGCCTGGAAGATCCGGAGCCGCTCCTCCTCGGTCGGGCCGAGGTTCATCGCGCGATCCCGCGGGCCATCGTCCGCCCGGGACTCTACAGTGGGCGCGTGAGCGCGGTCGAGCGGTGGCGCGAGCTCCTCGCGGGATGGGGGATCCCCGAGGAGATCCTCGCCCGGGCCCCCGAGTCACCCTGGGGGTTCCCCCGGGAACTCATGGCCCGGCGGGGTCGCAGCTCGACCTCGCACCCCCCCGGGCTCTCGACGCGCCACGCCCTCGAGGCCCTGCCCGAGGGCGGGTCCGTCCTCGACGTGGGGGTCGGCGGGGGCGGGTCCTCCCTCCCCATCGCCCATCGGGCCGCGACGATCGTGGGGGTGGACGCATCCGAGGCGATGCTCGAGGCCTTCCGCGAGGCCGCCGCGGGGCTCGGGGTGCGGATCGAGACCGTGCTCGGCGAGTGGCCCGAGGTCGCCCCCCGGGTCGCCCCGGCCGACGTCGTCGTGTGCCACCACGTCCTGTACAACGTCGCCGACCTTGAGCCCTTCGTGCGGGCCCTCCACGAGCACGCGCGCCGGCGGGTCGTCATCGAGATCACCGACGAGCACCCCCTGGCCTGGATGAACGACCTGTGGCGGCGCTTCCACGGCCTCGAGCGCCCCGACGGGCCGCGGGCGGACGACGCCGCCGAGGCCCTGGCGGAGCTCGGCTACCCGGTGCGGCTCGAGCGGGAGACCCGGCCGCCCCGCGCGAGCGGGTTCGAGCGGCGCGAGGACGCCGTGGCCCTCGTTCGGCGGCGGCTGTGCCTGCCCCCGGAGCGGGATCCCGAGATCGTCGAGGCCCTGGGGGATCGCCTAGCCCGTCGGGACGCCCTTTGGTCCGCCGGCCCCGCCGAGCACATCGTCGCCACCCTGTGGTGGGACCGCTGAGGGGCCCCTCGCCGACCCCTCAGCCCCCGCGGCGGGAGACGTAGTCGCGCACGACGAAGGCGCCGAGCTCCCGGTCGTCCATGAGGAAGACCCGCCCCGCCGTGAGCTGCGCCAGGCGCTCCATGAACCGGACCAGGCCGGGGCTCCCCTCGAGCATGAACACGTTCAGCGTGACGCCGGAGCGGGCCAGTCGCACCGCCTCGGCGAGGGTCAGCTCGATCGTCCGGGCCACCGGGGGCCAGGAGAAGAACGAGCGCTCGCCCTCGAGGTGGGCCGTGGGCTCGCCGTCGGTGACCATGATCACCTGCCTGGAGGCCCTGGGGTGCTCGGCGAGGAGCCGCCCCGCCAGGTGGAAGGCGTGGTGCATGTTCGTCCCGTACACGCGCTCGAACCCGGGGGCCGCGAGGTCCCGCGGCTCCAGGCGCCGCGCGTAGTCGCTGAAGCCGATCAGGTACAGCGTGTCGTGCGGGTACCGGCCCTCGATGAGCGCGTGGAGCGCGAGCGCCATGCGCTTGGCGTGGACGAAGTGGCCCCGCAGCGGCATCGAGAACGAGAGGTCGAGCAGGAGGGCGGTCGCGGTCTCGGTGCGCTGCTCCTCCTCCACGAGCTCGAAGTCCTCGGGCCGCAGGCGCGGCGCGCGTCCCGGGCCCTCCCGGAGGACCGCGTTGAACACCGTCCGCTGCACGGCGATCCGTCCCGCATCGCCGAACCGCCACGAGCGGGTCGCCCCCGTCGGCTCGGCGGCTCCCCCGGGGTCGCGGGCCTCGTGGGTGCCCTCCCGGTCCCGGCGCAGGTGCTCGAAGACCTTGGCGAGGGCCCGCTCCCCGAGCCTGCGCGCGCCGAGCGGCGTGACCTCCAGGCGCCCACGCCGTCGGACGAGCACGCCGGCCTCCTCGAGGGCGCGCTCGATCCGCTTCAGGCGCCGGAGGTCGATGGCCGCCTCCTCGCCGAGGGCCCGCCGGACCGCCTCCTCGTCCACGTCCTCGATCGTGGCGCCCGGGTAGTCCTGGCGCGCGGCGCGCTCGAGCTCCTCGTACTCGTGGAGGCGCTCCATCACGTCCACCGTGGCCGCGAGCGGCGCCGCCGCCTCTCCCTCGCCGGGCTCGACGGGCTCGGACCAGGCGAGGTCGGGGTACAGGCGCGCCAGGTGGGCTCCGAGGCGGTCCACCTCGAAGGCGAGGTCCAGGTCCCCGAGGACCTGCTCGGCCAGCTCGCGGAGCTCGGCCTGCTGCTCCGGCGGCAGGGAGGCGAGGAGCCGCGACATCGCGGCCATCCGCCGGGCCATGGAGCCGAGGAGCTCCTCGAGGGAGCTGGGCCGGTCGGGGAACAGGTCCCCGTGGCGCCGCATGAACCCGTCGAAGTCCACGGCCTCGCCACGGTCCCGGCGCTCGATGAGCTCGTTGAGCTCCGCGAGCATGTCGCGGAGGCGGGCCAGGTCCTCAGGCGAGGCCGAGCGCAGGCCCTCCGCCAGGCGTCGGAAGTACGCGCCCATCACCTGCTCGCGGAGGCGCTCGAGGAGCTCGTCGAACATCCGCTGGGCCTCGGGGTCGGCGAAGCGGTACCCGCGGAGCTCGCGGATCCTCCCCGGCGCGTCCGGCGGGAGCGACTCGAGGAACGACTCCCGGGCCCGGGCGTCCTCGTCGGCCCGGGAGGCGAGGGCCGCGCGCTCGCGCTCGAGGACCTCCTCGAGCCGCTCCCGGACCTCTTCGAGCGGCCCGGCGAGGTTCAGCCGCTCCAGCTCGCGCTGGCGCGCGGCCCGCAGCCGCGCGAGGAGCGCATCGAGCCCGGAGAACCGACCCTGGAGGCCGCGACGCCGCAGCCGGTCCAGCGCCTCCTGCGGATCGACGCCCGAGAGCACGTCCTCGGAGATCTCCTCCAGGAGCTCGCCGACGGGCAGCTCGGGGCCGAGGGGGTCCTGCGTCCCGTCCCAGCGCGAGTAGCGGATCCGCATGTCATCCAGCCTACGCCGAGGCGCGCGCTCCGGCTCCGCCGGCGCGGCTCAGCCGATGCCGAGCCCCGTCATCAGGGCGCGCAGGGTGAGCCCGAAGCAGATGAACGAGGCCCAGGCGAACGGGACCCATGCCCGCACGGGCCGGTCGATCCCCACGAGCCGCGCGGTCCCCTCGCGGGCGACGACGTGGGCGAACACGAACAGCAGGATCGGCAGGAGCCCGTAGACGTAGTGGAGGATCCCGCCGAGGGCGCCGGCGGTCACCATCCGCCGCCCCAGTAGGAGCAGCAGGATCCCGAGGAGCGCCTGCGCGCCCGCCGCGACCTGGGCGACCGCGAGCCAGACCCAGTAGCCCTCGCCCGGTCCGCGCCGCAGGATCCAGGCCGCGAGGCCCCACAGCCAGCCCAGGGCGAACACCCCGACGACGAAGAACCCGACGACGGCGTGGACCTCGGACACGGCGCCGGCATCCTACCCGCCGCGCGGCGCCCGCCTACGCCTCGGCGGCGTAGCGGACGGGGCCGCCCTCCACGGCGTGCTTGTTGAGCCGCCTGGACAGGTGGAGACCCTCGAGGGCGAACTCGAGCGCCGAGGCCGCGACCCCCGGACTCTCCTCCTCCACCCCGAGCCGCCGCAGGAGCTCGGCGAGCCCCGGGAACGGCCCGACCTGGGCGAGGAGCTCGGCCGCCGAGGTGAGGTCGGAGGTCTCCACGACGAGCCCCTCGGTCTCGAACCTGGCGAGCAGGGGCTGCAGGTCGAAGCCCGCGAGCCGCCGCCGGAACACCTCGAGCTCGGCGGCCTTCAGCGCCCGGGCGAGGATCTCCTCCTCGCGCCCCTCCTCGATCGTGTCGAACTCGATCCGGCCGAGGCTCGAGGCCAGGACGGCGGGCAGGTCGCAGACGCGGGGCACGGCCTCCGGCTCCCCCGTCCGCGCCGCCCGCCGCAAGGCGGCGGCCGAGAGGGTCTCCAGGTTCCCGATGGAGTAGCGCACGCTCACGCCGCTGCGGTGGTTCACGTGGGGCGAGCGGCGCAGCTCCGCGGTGAGGGCGGCGAGGATCTCCTTCATGTAGACCGGGACCCGGAGCGGCACGTCGCCGGCGGGGTGTCTCGCCTCCTGGTCCATGATGCGGATCTCGTCCGCCAGGCTCCGCGGGTAGTGCGTCCGGACCTGCGTCCCGAACCGATCCTTCAGGGGGCTCACGATGCGCCCGCGGTGCGTGTAGTCGTCGGGGTTCGCGGTGACCACGAGGAGCAGGTCCAGGGGGAGCCGGACCCGGTAGCCCCGGATCTGGACGTCGCGCTCCTCGAGGATGTTGAACAGGGCCACCTGGATGCGCTCGGGCAGGTCGGGGAGCTCGTTGATCGCCACGATGCCCCGGTTCGTCCGGGGGATGAGCCCGTAGTGGATCGTGAGCTCGTCCGCCAGGTACCGCCCCTCCGCCACCCGGATGGGGTCCACGTCGCCGATGAGGTCGGCCACGGACACGTCCGGCGTGGCGAGCTTCTCCGCGTACCGCTCCTCGCGCCCGATCCACGCGACCGGGGTCTCGTCCCCCCGCTCGGCCACGAGCTGCCGGCACCGCGCACAGATCGGCCGGTACGGGTGGTCGTTCACCTCGCACCCGGCCACGATGGGGACCTCCTCGTCGAGGAGGTCCACGATCCGCCGGATGAGCCGGGTCTTGGCCTGCCCCCGCTCGCCGAGGAGGATCAGGTCGTGGCCGGCGAGGATCCCCCGCTCCAGCGCCGGCAGGACGGAGTCGCCGAACCCCACGATGCTGGGGAAGAGCTCCTCCCCGCGCCGCAGGCGCTCGAGCAGGTTCGTCCGGAGCTCCTCCTTCACGCTCCGGTCCGGGTACCCGGAGGCGCGGAGCTCGCCGATGGTGCTCGCTCGACCCACGTCCCTCAGGCTACCGGCTCGCGCGGATAGGGCGGGCTCCCGCTCAGGCCCCCGGCGCCGCCGCGCCGTAGCGCCGCTCGGCCACCCGGCGCCCCACCTCGGCCGAGATCACGAGCACGACGGAGGCGGCGAGCACCACCGAGGAGACCGCGACGAGCTGCGGGAGCCGGCTCGGGATCCGCAGCTGGGCGAAGAGGTAGACCGGCCAGGTCGGCTGGGTCCCGGCCAGGAACGAGGCGATGGCGTACTCGTCGAAGGAGAGGGTGAAGGCGATGAGGAACGAGGAGACGATGGCCGGGGCGAGCAGGGGGGCGGTCACGCGTCGGAACGTCTGCCACGGCCCGGCCCCGAGGTCACGGGCGGCCTCGTCGAGGGACCGGGACAGGCGCTCGAGGAGCGGCATGATCGTGAGCACGGTGTACGGGAGGGACACCACGACGTGCCCGACGACCACCGCGTGCAGCCCGAGGCCGATGTAGAGGCCCATCGTCTCGGTGAGCAGATTGTCCACGGCCGTGAAGATCACGAGCAGCGAGATGCCGAAGACGAGGTAGGGCACCACGAGTGGCGAGAACACCAGGGCCGAGACGACCGGCTTGCCGGCGAAGCGCCGGCGCACGAGCGCGACGGCCGCGAGCACGCCGAGGGCGACGGCGATGACGCTCGAGGCGGAGGCGACGATCAGGCTCCGCTCGAGCGCGCCGAGGAGCGTGGGGTTCGTGAGCGCGTCCCGGTACCAGTGCAGGGTGAAGCCCTGGAGCGGGAACGCGACGTCGCCGTCGTTGAACGAGAACACCGCGAGGATCGCGATCGGCGCGTAGAGGAACACCACGAGGGCGGCGAAGAACAGCACGAGCAGCCGCCTCGCCCCGCGGGAGGCCGCGGGCTCACCCCCGAGCGCCGACCCGCTCACACCGCCACGCTCCGCACCTGCACCCACCGGCCGAACAGCATCATGAGCCCCACCACCACGAGGAGCAGGAACATCGCGAGCACCGAGCCCGCCTGCCAGTCCAGGCCCTCGGTGAACAGGTCGTTGATCGCGTTCCCGTACATGTACCCGGCCGTGCCCCCCACGAGCTGGGGCGTCACGAACTCCCCGATCGTCGGCACGAAGACGAACACGAACGCCGCCACCACCCCCGGGAGGCTGAGCGGCAGCGTCACCCGCAGGAACGTGCCCCAACGCCCCGCGCCGAGGTCGCCCGCGGCCTCCAGCAGGCTGCGGTCGAGGTCGTCCAGGCTCGCGAAGATGGGGAGCGCGACGAAGGGCACCCACACGTACGCGAGCACGAGCATCACCGTGAACCGGCTGTAGAGGAGCCAGGGGACCGGATCGTCGGGGGCGCGGAGGTTCAGCCAGTACAGGAGCGAGTTCACGACCCCCCGGTCCCCGAGGATCACCTTCCACGCGAGCACCCGCAACAGGAAGCTCGTGAGGAAGGGCGCGATGATGACGAGCAGTAGCACGTACTTGCGCTTGCGCGCGCACAGGGCCAGGTAGTAGCCGACGGGGTACGCGAGCAGGACCACCACCGCGGAGACCGTGAGCGACATCGCCACCGACTTCCAGAACAGCCCCATGTAGATCGAGCGGCCGAGCAGGAACCGCTCCCAATCGGCGAGGGATACCCCGCCATCGCTCGGGAAGATCCGGACCGCCCCGAAGCTGTAGGCGGCGACGAAGCCCACGGGCACGACGAAGAACAGCGCGAGCCACGCCAGGGGACCCGAGAGCAGGCCCAGGGTCCCCCAGCGCTCGGCGCGGCTCTGCGGCGGGCGGGCGACCGTCGCGACCATCGCGCTAGGCCACGCGGGCCCGGGTCACGCCGCCTTCACCTCGCTCCAGTACGCCGCGTACACGTCCCGCCGCTCGATGGGCCGCTCCGCGTGCGTGTAGGGCTCCTCGAGCACGCTCGGGTCGTCGAGGCTGAAGGCCTCCACGATGTCCTCGGAGATCTTCGACAGGTCCACGTCCATGTTCGTGTGGCCGTAGGCGTAGAAGTTCAGGAGGAACTCGGCCGCCTTCGTGCTCGACCAGGAGTCCACGTAGGCGTGGGCGTGGTAGTAGTTCGGCGTCTCGGCGAACAGGCCGAACCCGCAGTACCAGGACGTCCGCCCCTCCTTCGGCTGCATGTAGATGACGTCCAGGCCCGCCCCCTTCGCGTAGCTCCACGCGTCAGGCCACGCGTAGCCGATCCACACCTCCTCCTGCTTGAAGGACCGGAACAGGTCGTAGGACTGCCCCCAGAGGAACTTCACCAGGTGCTTCTTGGAGATCAGGAAGTCCCGCATCTTCCCGAGCTCGTCGTCGGTCATGGCCCACGGGTTGGACAGGCCGTGGTAGTAGCCGGCCACCACGAGCATGTTCAGGCTGTCCCACCAGGAGATCCTCCCCTCGTACCGGTCGTCGAAGAGGATGCCCCAGGAGTCCTCCTTCGGCTCCACCAGGTCGGCCCGGTACATGGGCGCCGCGAAGCCCCAGTCCGTGACGACGAAGTACTGGTCCCCGTCGAAGTTCCCGGATGCCTCGAGGGTGGGGTTCAGCGACGGGAAGTTGGTAAGGAGCGAGGTGTCCCACGGTTGCAGCACGCCGAGCTCCACCCAGTCGCCGAACCGGTACGCGCACGGGTGCACGACGTCGTACCGGGCGCCCGCCGCCACCTTCGCGTACCCGGCGTCGTCGTCCTCGAACAGGACGAACTTCGGCGTGTCGCCGGTCGCCACCTGGTACTGCTTCCAGAGGTGGAGGCGCTCCTCCTTCGGGTAGTAGGCGCCGTCCCCGTACCCGGCCCAGTCGTAGACCTGGAGCCCACCCGGCTCCTCCTCCAGCGGCGGCCGGGCGGACGGGCTCGCGCCGGTCGCGGACGGCGCGCCCCCCGTCTCCACCCTCTTGCAGGCCGCGAGCAGGCCGGCGGCCGTGAGGATCGCCGAGACCCCCAGGAACCCCCGGCGGTCCATCTGCGCCCGGAACAGGTCCGCGGGCGACGAGTTCCGTTCCATCGAGCCCCCTCCTCCGATCGGGAACGAAAGGTCCGCGTATCATGCCATCCCCCCCGGAGCGGAGGGAACGTCCATCGGAACGCAACGCCCCGCCGTCGCGGCCCTCGGGACCGGGCTCCTCGTCCTGGCGCTCGCGTCGTGCGGCGCCCCGGCTGCGACGCGCCCGCCCGCCGATCTCGACGGGCTCCGGGCGGCACCCGTTGTCGAGCTCGACGCCGAGGACGTGGCCGCCGAGGCGCTCGAGCCCTTGAGCCTCGCGGGGCTCCTCGCGGGGGCCGGGCTCCGCGACGCGGTGGAGCGCACGTACGCGGGCCAGGGCCCCGCGATCCACCGCGTCGTCGTCCGGGTGCTGCGCTTCACCGACCCGGCCGGGGCCGAGCGGTACCTGGACTGGCTCGCCGCCCACGCGCGGGAGGTCGTGGGCGACGCCACGGCCGTGCCCTGGGGACCGGGGCTCGCCTTCCTCCACGAGCCCGACGGCTGCTGCGCGAAGGAGCAGCCCCTCCTCGTGGGGGCGTGGCGCCGGGGCGCCGAGGCGATCCGCGTGATCGTCGCCGGCCCCGGCGCCGGCGGCCCCGAGGGCCGCGCCGTGCTCGAGCGCGTGCGCGCCCGGCTCGGCCCCGTCGCCCAGGGGTCCTGAAGCCCCGCCGGGATCGCCTCAGCCCAGGCGGGCCGCGAGGAGCCCGAGGGCGAGGAGCGGGAGCGCCGCCGAGAGCCACCGCAGCCCGCCCTCCGGCGCGGCCCGCAGGAGGGCGGCGTGGAGGGGCTCGCGCGTCCCGTCCCGAAGCACGAGCTCCCCCCGGATCTCCGCCACCTGCCGCCGGATCCGCCGCGCGGGGGTGGAGAGCGCCCGCTGGGCCGCGGAGAGAGCCGCGCACGCCGCCGCGACGAGCACCGCCGAGGCCGGGACCCTCGCCGTCTGGGCGAAGGCCGAGGTGAGCACGGGGAAGGCGCCCCAGGCCAGGGCGAACCAAGCGTCGGTGTGGAACGCGCCGCCGAGGAGCTCCAGGTTGTAGGCGACGACGAGGAACACCCCGGCCGTGATGAAGGCCCACAGCCAGGGCGAGACCTCGAGCGTCCCGTGCACGCCGAGCCCGACCGCCCCGGCGAGCCCGAGGACGGCGAGCGCGATCAGCAGGCGGTCCGGGATCCGGGTGCCGAGGGGCCGCCCGTGGAGCTCGTCCAGGGCGTGCGCGGCCACGCCCATCGCGAGGAGGAACGCGGCGAGGGTCTCGAGGAGCCATCCAAGCCGGAGCTCGGGGCCAAGGCACGCCCCGAACACGACGTAGGAGAGGTGCCAGAGCGTGTACGGGGGGTGCAGGAGGGTCCACCAGTCCCGCCACCCTCCGGGGGCGAGCGCGTAGAACGCGGGCCGCTCCCCCGGCGCCCGCCCCCGCTCACCCATCGAGCAGCGAGGTCGCCTTCACCCCCCAGGTCACCACCGCGGCGCCGTTGGCCAGGCGCCGGGTCCGCACCCGGCGCATCCCCGCCTCCTGCCACCAGCGCACCTGGACGGGCAGGGGGTACCGGCGCACGAACCGCTCGACGTCGGGGCCGAGGAAGCGGGCCGTCCGGTACCAGCCCGGCGAGGCGAGGGCGCCGATCGCCGGCATCGCGAGACGGGTGTGCACCCACCAGCCGGCGTACGCCCACATCCGGTCCGGGACGTGGAACTCGAGCCCCGCCATGACCCCGCCGGGGCGGAGCACCCGAGCTAGCTCGGCCAGGGTCGCCGCCGGATCGTCCACGTACCGCAGGAGGTACGTGAACGTCACCGCGTCGAAGGTCGCATCGGGGAACGGCAGCGCCTCGGCGCGCCCCGCCACGAACCGCACCCGGTCGGCGAGCCCCGCCTCGCGGACCGCCGCGAGGCCCCTCCGGACCATCGCTCGGCTCGGGTCGAGGGCCACCACGCGCAGGTTCCGCCGGGCGAGCTCCCGGGCCACGAGGCCCGTCCCGCTCGCCGCGTCCAGCACCCAGGAGCCGGGGATGGCGTGCACCCGGGAGACGAGGAACCGCCGCCACCGCGGATCCTGGCCGAGGGACAGGACCGCCCCCATCCGGTCGTACCCGGGAGCGATCTGCCGGAAGATCTCCCGGGCGAGCCGCGCGCGGTCGGACCCGGACGCACCGGCGCGCGCGCCCGGGCCGGCGCTCATCCCGCCTCCGCCTCGAGCAGGGCCGGCAGATCCGCCACCGAGCCGAGCACGTGGTCGGGACGACCCTCCGGGCGCTCGAGGTCCGCGGGCAGGAACTTCCCCGTGCGCACGAGCGCGCCCGCCAGCCCCGCCCGCTGCGCGCCGAGCACGTCGTTCACGACGTCGTCCCCCACCATCACCGCGCTCTCGGCCCGGACCCCGAGCAGGCGCAGCGCCTCCTCGAAGAAGGCCCGCGAGGGCTTGCCGCAGATCGCGGCGGGCCGGCCCGTCGCCTCCTCCAAGCCCGCGATGTAGGCGCCGGCGTCGAGCTGGAGGCCCTCGGCCGTGCGCCAGTAGAGGTTCCGATGCATCCCAACGAGGGCGGCCCCATCCATCAGCCGCTGGAAGATCCGGTTCACGGTCGGGTACGTGAAGGCCTCACAGGCCCCGCCGAGCACGACCACGTCGGCCTCCTCCACCCCGACGAGCCGGACCCCCTCGAGGTCCCCTCGGGGGTCCCCGTCGGAGAGCACGAACACCCCCGCCCCGGGGTGGTGGGAGCGCAGGTACGAGGCGGTCGCGACGACGGCGGTGATGACCTCCTCGGGCCGGACGTCGAAGCCCGCGTCTCGCAGGGTGGCCGCGAGCTCCTCCCGGGTGTGGGTGGTCGTGTTCGTCACGAGCCGGAAGGGCAGGCTCGCCTCCCGCAGCCACCGCAGGGCCTCGGGCGCCCCGGGGATCGGCTCCCACGAGACGGTGAGCACCCCGTCGATGTCGAGCAGGACGCCGCGGATCCCCCCCACGCCCGCGGAGTCTACGCCCTCCCGGGGACGCCGGGCCCCGCGTCTGTCTCCAGGCGGACGCCGATCGCCCGCCGGACCGCCGCGGGATCGACCGGGGGGCGCCGCCCCCGCTGGCGAGCCAGCCACGCGGCGTACGGCGCGATGTACCGGTACCGAGGGGGCAGGAGGGGCCGCACACCCCGGAGCGCGCGGAGCGCGGCCCGTGCCGCGGCCTCCCGGAACGGACCCACCTTGAAACCGTACCCCTCCCTGATCCCCGGCGGGAGCGTCGCGATCGCCGCGCGGGCGACGAGGCGCAGCACCGGCCGCCACTCAGCCTCCCGGGGCGGGTGGAGGAACAGCTGCGCGACCCGTCGCGCCCCCTCGGTGACGAGGAGCTCGCCTCGCTCCTCGAACCCAACGAGCCACTCCCGCAGCTCCCCCACCGTCGGCGGGATCGTCTCGCGGGGGACGAGGAGGAGCTCGGCGGCGAGCATCTGCTCCTCGTGGAAGCGCTGCCTCCCGGCCTCGTCGAGCTCCCCCACGGTGAGCTCCTCGAAGAGCAGAGCCGAGTCCACGAGGCAGGCGTGGACGTACAGGAGCAGCTCCGGGTCGAGGGCGTCGTAGCGACGGCCGGTCACCGGGTCGATCCCGTGGATCCGCGCGTGGACCTCGTTGATCCGCTCGGCAGCCGCGTGCGCCTCCGCCTTCGTGCCGAAGGTGATCGCGTAGGTGAGGACCAGCGTCCGCTGCAGCCGCCGCCAGGGGTTCCGCTCGTACATCCCGGTCTGGTTCGCGCCGGCCACGACGAGGGGGTGGGCGGCCTGCATGAGCAGTGCCCTGGCGCCGCCGAACAGGACGGTGACCTCGCGGTGGACGCGCCAGGACACGCTGTCGGGCCCGAAGTACCCGAGATCCTCCGCGTCGTGCATCCCGCGGAACAGCCTACCCGCGCTCCGCCGGCACGAGCGCCCCGAACCTTTGCACCGCTACGGCCCGACCACGCCGGGGAGCTCCCGGAGCTTGCGCGCGACCGGCTCGTAGGCGAGCACGATCAGCTCGTTCCTCGCCCGTGATCCCCCGACGTACAGGTAGTCGTCGAGCTGCTCCTCGTGCCGGTCGCCCAGCTCGGCGAGGATCACCACCGGCCGCTCGAGGCCCTTGAAGCCGTGCACGCTCGTGGCGAGGACCGTCCCCGGCTCGGGCCGCTCCGAGAAGCGGAAGCCGTCCACCCCGCCCCGGCAGCGCAGGCGGCTCTTGGCGGTCCCCGAGGGCGTGAGCACGACGATGTCCTCCAGGGGCACCCGCTCCTCCTCCACCAGGTTCCGCAGGACCGTCGCGAGCAGCCGCGCGAGCCCCTCGTCGTCCTCGTACCCGAGCACCTGGGGCGGGCGCCCCTCGGGCCCCCGGGCCCGCACGCCCTCCGGGGCCCGGTAGAAGACCGAGACGAACTCGGCGATGGCCCTCGTGTTCCGCACGTTCTCCGGGAGCGGCGGGCACACGTCGAGTCCCTCGAGTGGCACCGAGCCCCCGTAGAGGTTCTGGTTCGAGTCGTAGAAGACGTAGAGGCGCCCGCGATCGGGGTCCCGGTGGAGCGCGAGGAGCGCCGGCCACCAGTGGTCGCGGAAGTCCTGCGCCTCGTCCACGACGATCGCGTCGTAGCGCGGGCCGAGGAGCCGCGCGCCCTCCTCCAGGAGCTCGGGCAGGCGGTGCTCGTAGTAGGCCTGGCCCGGCTCGGGGTCCGCGGGCGGCTCGGGGATCTCGAGCCCCGCCTCCCGAGCGACCGCCCGACACAGGCCGTGGAAGTGGGCGACCTCCAGCCCCTCGTGCCCCGACGCGCGCCCCCGCAGGTCGTCCGCGAGGAGCGTGTTGAAGCACGTGAGCAGCGTCCGGATCCCCCGGTCCGCGAGGTGCGTGGCCACCCCCACCGCGAGGATGGTCTTGCCCGATCCGGCGGGACCCGAGACCGCCGCCCGGATCCGGTGCAGGATGAACTGACGCACCCAGGTCTGCTCCTCGGTGAGCTGGACGATCCGCCGATCCTCCTCGTCGAACCCCATCTTCAGCGGGGTGCGGACCTCGACCCGGAACCCGAGGGTCCGATCGAGAGCCTCCATGCCCTCGGCGCCGAAGCGACGGTCGCCGCGCCGATGGAACCGCATGATCTCCATGACGCGCCGCTCGAGCCGGTCGAGGTCGTCGCGGTCGATGACGATCTCGGGCGGCGCGCCCGGGTGGGCGGCCTGCTCGTAGAGGCCGTCGGAGAACGCGACCGCGAACCCCATGGAGGGGCGCCACGTCTCCCAGCCGGGTTGCGCGCGCAGCACGTCCATCAGCGAGTTCATCGCGTCGCGCGCCTGGCGGAACGGGTCCTTGCCCAGCGGGTGCGAGCCCGAGCGCCCGGTCTGCGTCCACGTCCGCGTCGCCGGGTCGTAGGCGAGCCTCCCGCCCTTCGCCTCGACGACGAGGACGCCGTGGGCGGGGTGCGCGATCACGAAGTCGGCCTCGCCCTCGATCGGCCCGTCGGGCCCCGCGAGGACCCAGTCCACGCTGTGGTAGACGACGAACTCGTCGCCGAGCTGCTCCAGGAACCCCTCGTAGAGCCGGCGCTCCGCGGTGCTCTCCGTCTCGAGCATCGGGAACGGCACCATGCGGGCCATGGACGGATGCTAGTGCAACTGGACCCCGGGGGCGCGATCGTGGGAGGATCCCACCGCTCGCACATGACCCTCTTCGTCGCCGTCGTCGCCTTCGCGTTCCTGCTCGGGCTGGCGCTGCGAGGCAGCCCCCGGGGGTTCGAGACCGTCCGCCTCCGCGACTGGAGCCTCGCGGTCGTGGGGCTCGGACTCCAGCTCGTCCCCCTCCCGAACGGGCTGGCGGGCAAGGACCTCGTCGTCCGCGTCGTCGTGCTCGGCGTCTCCTACGCGTTCCTCGTCACGTTCGTGGTGCTGAACCGGCGCCTGCCGGGCATGTACGTCGTGCTCCTCGGCCTCCTGCTGAACGCCGCGGCGATCCTCCCGAACGGCGGCATGCCGGTGAGCGAGGCCGCGATCCGCGCCTCCGGCCAGGGCGACAAGCTGCGGCTGTTCGCGCAGGAGGGCGCCTCCAAGCACCATCTCATGACCGAGGAGGACGTCCTGCACCCGCTCGGCGACGTGATCGGGGTGCCGCCGCCGATCCGTCAGGTGGTGAGCGTGGGCGACGTCCTCATCTACGGGGGCATCGTGTGGTTCGTCGTCGCGGCTATGCGCGGAGCGGTCCCGTCGGCTGGCCCTGCGGCGCGCCGGCGGTATCGGGGGAAGCACCGGCCTGGCTCCCGGGCCGCGGCCGCGGCGCAGGCCCTTCCTCCGGACCCCCGCTGAGCCAGGAGGTCGGCATCCGCACCCTGACGGTCGTGCCCGCGCCGGGCGCGCTGTCCACCCGGATGCTCCCGCCCGCGACCCGCGCGCGCTCCCGCATCATCGTGAGCCCGTAGTGCCCCTCGGGCGGAGGGGCCTCGGGATCGAAGCCGACCCCGTCGTCGCTCAGCACGAGCTCGACCTCCCCGTCCACGGGCTTCACCGCGATGCGGATGCTCCTGGCCTTCGCGTGCTTGAGCGCGTTCATCACGCCCTCGCGGGCGATGTGGTACAGCAGCAGCGCGATCGGGGCCGGCAGGTCGATCTCCTCGATGTCCGTCTCGATCAGCACGTCCGCGTCCCGCGCCGTCTCCGCCACGAAGCTGCGGATCGCGTCGCCCAGGCCCGCCGGGCCGAGCGGCGAGCGGTGCAGGTCCCTGATGAGCGCGCGGATCCGGTCCGAGGTCCGGTTCTTCGTCTCCTTCAGCTCGTTCAGGGTCCGATCGGCCTCCTCGAGCCGCCCCGCCGCGAGGTGACGCTGCGCCACGTCCAGCTGGATCGAGAGCCGGAACAGGTGCTGCGCGAGATCGTCGTGGAGGAACGCCGCGATCTGCATGCGCTCGTCCTGCCGCTCCTCGGCCAGCCGGTTCGAGAGCGCTCGCAGCAGCTGCTCCCGGTCCTGGAGGTCCCGGTGAGCCTCCTCGAGCGCCTTGCTGCGGAAGAACATCTGCCGCGCGAGGAGCAGAGGGATCACGAAGATGGGCACGGTCCAGAACCCCATCTCCAGGTAGAACTTCGCGAGGAACAGCCCGAAGAACGCGAGCCCGAGATAGCTGATCAGGAACTCACTCAGCCGGCCGATCCGGAGCTCGCGGATCACCCTCGCCGGCGCTAGCCCGAGGTCGATGCTAACCACAGCCGTCACGATCCCGCTGTTCACCGCGTAGTCCACAAGAGCGGCCAGGAGAGCAGCGAGCATGAGGCGTACCGGCGACGACGTGTGCAGATCTGCGAGCGAGTGGAACGAGGCACTCGCCGCCAACACCGATAGCGCCACCTGGCTCCGGTTGAAGAGGGCGCGCAACATGCCCACTTGTCTCCGGTACTCACGTGGGTCGCTCGCTCCAAGGAATGCACACACGCCTGCCGCCGCAGGTTCGTAGATGAAGGCGATCACCATCAGCAGCGGGAACCCAACGCTGACCTGGAGACCGTGCCACGCAGGAACCGGCAGGGCTTCGACAACCGCGACGAGGAGGATCCACAGAAGAAGGATGGGCCTCAGCTGGCCGGGGTCTTCCGCAAGCAGCCACGCGAGAACGATCCAGGTGGGCACAACGACAGCAAGCTGGAAAGCGAGGAGAGCCAGCTCACGACCTCGTGCCGTGCCCGCTTCCGCCTCGCCGCCATCCATGCCCGAAGCTCCTCTCGCGTGTGCGTCCATCTTGCACGGCCGCCAGCGGGTTTGAAACTACCTACTTGGCAGTCGGGAATCCCTACGTCCCCGCAACGCGCGCCCTGTGGCCGAACGGACTACGGAACGCGCTGTAGGCCGGAGTCCCCCTTGTGGGGGATACCGACATCCGACGAACATCGTCGCAAGGCCCTCGCCGGGGTACACAGGCCGCCCGGTTTTGGGGGACACAGAACGGAGCTAGGTGGCGGCTCTGCGGGTTCGCCCGCGGCCGGTGCCAGGAGCGAAGGGGGTGAAAGGTGAAGCTCGCGAAGCGACTGGCCATGGCGCTCGGTTCGCTCCTCGCCCTCGCGGTTGCAGGCGCGGCCCACTGGCGCTGGTAAGAACCCGGATCACGAGCAATTGCGACTAGCCCCGGCCCGGAGCCGGGGCTAGCTTTGTGCCACCCCAGTGTCGTCAGGTCTCAAGCATCTAGAGGGAACTTCGCAACGATCGTCACACCTTCGCCCGACGTGTGAATCGCGAGCGATCCACCAGCGATCTCGGCCCGCTCGCGCATGAGTTGAAGTCCGAAGTGACCTGCCTTTAGATGACCCGGTGGCAACCCGGTCCCATCATCCGCCACAACAAGTCGGATGTGTCCGTCACCGGCATTCAGCGAAACTCGGATATGGGTCGCGCCGGAGTGCCGGACGGCATTCAGCAGCGCCTCACGCGCCACCTGGTACACGAGCAGCTGCGTGAGCGGTGATCCCCCCACCTCCTCCACACTCAAGCTAATCCCCGCATCGCTTGACCGCCGCAACTCATCGACGAGTAGCGAAAGTGTGCGCGACAGCCCCCTTGAGCCGAGCGGGGAAGAACGCACTTCCTTCAAGATCTGTCGAATCGCCGCATTCGCGGCGTCGGCCGCGCGGAGCAAGTTCGGGACATCCTCTTCCAACTCGAGAAGTCGTCCTGTTGCCAGATCCTGCCGGATGACCTGGCCAAGCAGATGCACCTGGTACAGGGGCTGAAGAACCTCGTCGTGGATGTCAGCTGCCACCGTCAAGCGCTCTTCGCGACGTTCTTCCGCGATCCGCTGCATCGCATCATAGAGGGCACGCTGCTTGCCCACGAGTTCAGCGGACATGTCTGCGACTCTCTTCCAGTGATTGAACATCCGCCTGGCGAGGAAGAGCGGAACCCCAAAGGCGACAGGCGACCATCCCCCAGCGCTCACATGCACCGTGCCAAGCGAGACAGCAAGCAGACCGAAAGCCACATAGCTCGAGAGGAAGACCGTACGATGCTCCGCGCCCGACATATGCCACGCCACACGAGTGAGTGGCGTTCCCGTCAGCAAGTGCGTCCCCAGAGCAACGAGCGTTCCGTTGATAAGCATGTCGACAAGTAGCGCAGCCAGAGCAGGAAGGACAACGACCGGCCATTCCCTTACATCGCCTCCGAAGGCCCGGAACACGCTCGAGGCCCCGAGAACACTCATCCCGATAATCGAACGGTTCAAGGCCGCCCGCGCCAGTGACACCTCTTTCCGGAACTCACGGAGGTCAAGCGTGCCCACTATCCCCAGGAGCGAGGCGAGATGCCCCGGAAACACAAACGCCGCTGCCAGCAAAACGGGGAAGGACATGGCAACCTGCACGGATCCCCACATCGGGAGCGGACGCGCATCCATGACCGCGACCACCAGCAGCCACAGCGCTGCCTCGGGCAAATCTCGCAGCGTGCCCGACCAGTCGTCGGCAACCCGCCACAGCAGGTAGGTGAGCAAAGGAACCGAACACGCGAACGACAGCGCTCGGAGGGCGGGCGGGTCGGAGGGTGTGCGGGAACGGCGGGGAAGGTCACGGGCTGAGGTTGCGCTGGCAGCGGACATCGGCCCCCCCTCGTCGTGATGGCCGGCATCCTAGGGAGGACGCCGGAGCGCGCGCAAGGGCCTGACCAGCACAAACAGTGACAAAACCCCGGGGTCGCGAGCGGGTACCATCCTCGCGTGAAGCCGCGGATCCTGGTGGTGGAGGACGAGGAGGCGATCTCCGAGCCCCTCGCCGAGCACCTCGAGCGCGAGGGGTTCCAGGTCGAGGTCGCGGCGACGCTCGCCGCGGCGCGGAGCGCGGTCGAGCGGGAGATGCCGGACCTCATCCTGCTCGACCTCATGCTCCCCGACGGCGACGGGAGGGATCTCGCGCGGGAGATCCGGCAGACCTCGGACGTGCCCATCGTCATGCTCACGGCCCGGGGTGAGGAGATCGACCGCGTGCTCGGGCTCGAGCTCGGCGCCGACGACTACGTGGTGAAGCCGTTCTCGGCGCGGGAGCTCTCGGCGAGGATCCGAGCGATCCTCCGACGCGGCCGGACGACCGACCGGCGGAGCCCCATCACCATCGGGGACGTCGAGCTCGATCCCGCGGCGCGGACCGTCACGAAGGCCGGCGAGCCGGTCGAGCTCACCCCGCGCGAGTTCGACCTGCTCCACCTCCTCATGGCTAACGCGGGGCGGGTCGTGCGCCGGGAGGAGATCATGGACGAGGTGTGGGACCCGCACTGGTTCGGGCCCACGAAGACCCTCGACGTGCACATCTCGTGGCTGCGCCGCAAGCTCGAGGACGACGCGCAGGATCCGCGCTACATCGCCACCGTCCGCGGCGTCGGCTTCCGGTTCCTCGTGCCCGATGGCTCGGCCGCGGCCGATCCCGGGTCGGGAGACAGGTAGGGGGTCGCCACGAAGGTCCGCACCAGCCTCGTTCTCGCGTTCGCCTACATCCTGCTCGTCGTGCTCGTCGCCCTCGGCGTGCCCCTCGCGGTGAACCTCAACCAGCGCGCCACCCTCCAGCTCGAGGCCGAGGCCCTGATCCAGGCGCAGGGGATCGCCTCGGCGATCGGCGCCGCGCACCTGCTCCCCGAGGAGCGGGACGCGCTCCGATCCATCGTGCGCCAGGCCGCCGCCCAGGTGGGGGGGCGGGTGATCGTCGTGGACGCCGAGGGGATCCTGCTCGCGGACTCCCAGGGCCGCGCCCGACTCGGGACCGACTACGCGAACGGTCAGCGCCCCGAGCTCGACGCGGCGGTGGCCGGCCAGTCGGCGACCGAGGTGCGCTTCTCCGAGGAGCTCGGCACCGACCTGCTCGCGACGGCCGTCCCGATCCAGGACGACGGGGTGACCGTGGGGGCCGTGCGGATCACCAAGCCCATGTCCGAGGTGCGGGCGCAGACCCTGCGCTCGACCCTGGGGCTCGTGGCCGTCGGCGGCGCGGGCCTCGCGGCGGGGCTCGTGCTCGCCTGGGCCCTCGCGGACTCCTTCGCCCGTCCCCTCCGACGCTTGGCGAGCGCCTCGCAACGGCTCGGCTCGGGGGACCTGTCGGCCCGGGCCGAGCACGTGGGGGGCGCGGCCGAGATCGAGCAGCTCACCCGCTCCTTCGACGAGATGGCCGACCGGCTCGAGCGGACCGTGCGGGCGCAGCGGGAGTTCGTGGCGAACGCCTCGCACCAGCTCCGGACGCCCCTCACAGGGATGAAGCTGCGGCTGGAGGCCGCCCTGGGGGAGGTCGAGGACCCGGCGGTCCGGCGTCAGCTCGAGGCCGCCGATCGCGAGGTGGACCGCCTCGCCGAGATCGTGGAGCGCCTCCTCGTCATGGCTCGGCAGATCGAGGAGGGTCAGCCGACCGAGGTGGACCTCGGCGAGGCTGCGCAGCGGGCCATCGCCCGGTGGGGGGAGCGGGCGCGGCGGCTCGGCGCGTCCCTCCTCTCGCAGGGCGAGGGCGGCAGGGCCCAGGCGAACCCCGCGGACGTGGACCAGATCCTGGACAACCTGCTCGACAACGCCATCGCCTACGCGCCGGGCGAGATCCTCATCGAGACCGGCCGGGACGGCGCGGGGATGGTGCTCGCCGTCCGGGACCACGGGCCGGGGATCCCGGAGGCCGAGCGCGAACGCGTCACGGACCGCTTCTACCGGGGCGCGGGGGCGCCGCCGGGCGGGTCGGGGCTCGGTCTGGCCATCGCCCGGGAGCTCGCCGAGAAGTGGGGCGGGTCCCTGCGGGTGCTCGAGGCCGAGGGCGGCGGCACCCGGGTCGAGGTCCACCTGCGACCGGCCGGAGCCTTAACCGAACCTTAGCCCGGCGGGGGCTACCCTGCTCCCGTGAAGGCGTCCCTCGTGAAGCGCTACCTCGCGGGGATCGGGCTCGGTCTCGCCGGGATCGGGCTCGCTCTCGGGCTCACGGTCGGCGCGCTCGCGGTGGCGGGCCCGCACGTCGGGCCGCCGCCGACGCCGCCGACGATCGTCGTGCCGGGCGAGGAGACGCCGACGGCCTCACCGACCCCCCGGGAGGCACGCGGCGACGACGACCGCGACGGCAGGGCCACCCCGACGGCTTCGCCGTCCCGCGAGGACCGCCCGAGCCCCACCCCGAGCGTGGACGACGACCGCTCGGGCCCCGGCGGCGGGGGCTCGGGCTCGGACGACGGCTCGGGCTCGGACGACGGCTCGGGCTCGGACGACGGCTCGGGCTCGGACGACGGCTCGGGCTCGGACGAGGATGACCACTCAGGCTCCGACGACCACTCGGACGAGGACGAGCCCGACGACGACTAGGCCGAGGGGCCAGCTTCGGGGCGATCCCGCCGTGAACCCCAGCGGGAGCTTGCCCGGGAGACCCTCCGCCTCGTTCAGCGGTCGTTGGCGGTCTCGTCGACGTAGAGCGTGGCGCCGGGACGCCGCTCCTCCGGGATCGAGGCCCGATGCATGCACCACTGCCAGACCCGGGCCACGACGAACACGCCGAGGAGCCTGGAGGCGCCCTCCCCGAACGTTCCCCTGGGGACGCGCAGAGCAGCGGCCCCCCCGTCGGTCACCGACTCGTCTTCCCGCTTCGGGTCGGCCCGGCCGATGATCGCCTGCACCGCGGCCATGACCGCGACCGGTCGTCGCCCCTGATCCGAGCAACGACCTGCGCTGTCTGCCGGCCTGAGCACAGGCCGACCGCTCAGCCTTGCTCCGCGACGCGCTTCAGGTTCTGCTGCTCCCGTTGGAACCGTCGTTGCAGGAGCCCGCGCACGAGCAGGCGGTCGATCGGGCCCGCGAGCCAGCCGGGGGCCGCGACCGTGTAGGCCACCCGGAAACCGACGATCGTTCGCCCCTCGTCGGGCCCCAGCGTCCAGCGCTCCTCGAGGCTGCGGAGTCCCGGGGGAGGAAGCTCGACCACCCAGTGGAAGCGCGTGGGCCGCTCCATCGCCGTGATCCGGCCTACCACCGGATACGTCCGTCCCCGTTCCCTCGCCAGGAGGCGGAACTTCGGTGATCCGTCCTCCTCGTAGGTCTCGAACCCCGTCGGGGGGTTCACCCACCATTCCGCGAACCGCCCGGGCGCGGCCAACACCTCGAACACCCGCTCGACCGGCGCCAGGACGCGGGTGGTCAACTCGATCGTCCCCACGGGGCTCACCTGCGTCGCTCATCCGGAGCGGCGACGCCAGCACCCAGCCTATCCCTCCGGGCCCCGCCGCTCAAAGACTGGCTCGCCGCGGATGCGTTCCCCGAACCGCAGGCGAGCTTGCGAGGAAACCAGACCTCAGAGGAACAGCAGGTAGCAGGTGAGGTACGTACCCGAGGCCGGTGTAGTCGTGGAGCGCCCTTCCGGTTCGGACCGTCTGCTCGGCCCCGAACCGTGCCAGGAGGCTGTCGCGGGTTGGCAACGGCATGCGGGCGACGACGAGGGCGGTTGTCGTCCCGCCCCCGCTTCGCGCAGACTTGGCGCGGCACGGAGGGGAGTACCCATCACGGCGTCGCCGTCATCACGGCGGGAGCCCGGCGGCGTCGGCCCTCGAGGGCGGGGAGACCTCCGACCCGAACGCCGGCGCGAGCCGGCCCGACGTCGGAGGTGTTGAGGGTTGAGCGTTGAGCCGTGGATGTGGGTGGGCTTCGTGGGGCTGATCCTCGCCCTGCTCGCACTCGACCTGTTCGTCTTCCACCGCGAGGCGCACGAGGTCTCCTTCCGCGAGGCGACGAAGTTCAGCGTCTTCTGGATCGTGCTCGGCCTCGCCTTCGGCGGGGTCATCTTCGCGTGGCGTGGGCCCCAGGCCGGCGGCGAGTACCTGGCCGGCTACCTGCTCGAGAAGAGCCTGGCCGTGGACAACATCTTCGTGTTCGCGGTCCTGTTCACCTACTTCGCCGTGCCGGCGAAGTACCAGCACCGCGTCCTGTTCTGGGGGATCGTGGGCGCCCTCGTCTTCCGCGCGATCTTCATCGCGGGCGGGGCCGCGCTGCTGGAGGCGTTCCACTGGACGATGTACGTGTTCGGCGCGTTCCTCGTCGTGACGGGCGTGCGCCTGGCGATCCACCGCGACGAGGAGGTCCACCCGGAGCGGAACCCGGTGCTGCGGCTGTTCCGCAGGGTGGTGCCGAGCACGACCAGCTACCACGGGCAGCGGTTCGTGGTGCGCGAGGCCGGGCGGCTCGTCGCCACGCCCCTCTTCGCCGTGCTCGTGATGGTGGAGACCACGGACATCCTCTTCGCCGTGGACTCGATCCCCGCGATCTTCGCCGTCACCCGGGACCCGTTCCTCGTGTTCACCTCGAACGCCTTCGCCATCCTCGGGCTGCGGGCCCTGTACTTCATGCTCGCCGGGATGATCCGGCGGTTCATCTACCTGAAGGTCGGGCTGTCGGTCGTGCTCGTGTTCGTCGGGATCAAGATGCTCGTCGCCGACCTGTACAAGGTGCCCATCTGGGCGTCCCTGCTGTTCATCGCCATCACGATCGGCGTCTCGATCTGGATCTCCCTGCGGGCGACGGCGGCCCCGACGCGGGAGCCCGAGCGGGAACCCGACCGTCTGCCGTGAGCCGACGGGCCGCGGCGTAGGCTGGGGGCGTGGGCCGCATCCTCATCGGGACCTCGAGCTGGACCGACCCCACGCTCGTGAAGGAGGGGGGCTTCTACCCGCCGCAGGCCCGGACCGCCGAGGCGCGCCTGCGCTACTACGCGGAGCGCTTCCCCATCGTGGAGGTGGACTCGACCTACTACGCGCCCCCGTCCGAGCGGAACGCGGTCCTGTGGGTCGAGCGGACCCCCCCGGACTTCACGTTCAACGTGAAGGCCTACTCGCTGCTCACCGGCCACCCGACGCGGCCCGACTCGCTCCCCGACGACCTGCGCGAGGCGCTCCCCCCGGAGCTCCGGGCCCGGCGACACCTGTACCGGGACCAGGTCCCCGCCGAGGTCGTCGAGGAGGTGTGGACCCGGTTCCACGACGCGCTCATGCCGCTGCACTCGGCGGGGAAGCTCGGGGCCATCCTCTTCCAGTTCCCCCAGTGGTTCGTGATCGGGCGTCGGAGCAAGGAGTACCTGCTCGAGTGCGCCGAGCGGCTGCGCGACTTCCGCATCGCCGTGGAGTTCCGCCACCGCAGCTGGCTCGAGGGCCCGAACGCGGAGGAGACCCTGTCGTTCCTGGCCGAGCACCGGCTGCCGTTCGTGTGCGTGGACATGCCCCAGGGGTTCGACTCGAGCCTGCCCCCCATCGCCGCCGCGACCGCGGAGGACCTGGCGATGGCCCGGTTCCACGGTCGGAACCGAGCGGCGTGGGCGTCGCGGTCGGCGAGCGCCTCGGAGCGCTTCCGCTACGACTACCGGCGCGAGGAGCTCGAGGAGTGGGTCCCGCGGATCCGCGCCCTCGCCGAGCAGGCGCGGGAGGTCCACGTGCTCATGAACAACTGCTACCGCGACTACGCGGTGCGAAGCGCCCTCGCGCTGCGCGACCTCCTGGTGGGGTGAGGGCCACGCTCAGCCGGGGGTGACCGTCAGGGCGGGGGCGAGGCTCACGGTCGGGACGAGCTCGGGGTGCTCTCGGCTGATCAGGTGGCGCGTGACCGAGAGACTCCCGGTGGCCGGATCCTGCTCGATCACGTCGTAGGCGACGAGCCGGACCTCCGGTCGAGCGAAGTACAGGACCTGCGCGGAGAAGGGGACGTCGAGCCCGCGGAAGGCCCCCGCCCCGTTCCCCCCGGTTGTGCCCACCCGGAGGAACAAGGTCCCGTCGACCACCCGGGCCGTGGTCCGGTGGAAGTGCCCCGAGATCACGAGGGGGATCTCGCCGGTGAGCTCCTCCACCATCCGGTCGTCGTGCACGGCCACGACGCCCGGGGGCTCCTCGAGGAGGGCGAGGTCCTCCCGGATCGCCTCCGCCGCGGCCCGCGCCTCCTCCTCGAAGGCCTCGGGATCGATCCCCTCCTCCGTCCCCGAGGGGGCGAAGGCGGGGTGACCGAGCCCGTAGATCCGGAGCCCGGCGATCTCCTCCACGTTGCCGTCCAGGACGGTGGCGTTCGGCAGCCGCGCCACCTGGGCCTGGAGCGCCAGGGAGTCGTGGTTCCCGCGCACGAACACGTAGGGGCGGCCGAAGGCGGCGATCCTCGCCGTGATGAGCTCCTCCAGGGGCGTCCCGAAGGACGTGAGGTCCCCGGTGTCCACTACGAGGTCCACGTCGAAGGCGTCCGCCACCTCCCGAGCGAAGTCCATCCCGAGGGGCGAGGCGTGCAGGTCCGAGACGTGGAGCACGCGCACCGAGCCCGCCCCGGGCAGCGGCTGGGCCTGGATCGAGGTGTACGCGCGGGTGGCGCTGGCGATGAGGGCCCGCAGCCCGGCCCGGAAGTCCTCGATCCGGTCGGTCGCCTCGCGAACCGGCCCGATCAGGTGGGAGGCCGCCCCCAGCGAGCCCACGTACCGGGGCTCGGTGAAGGCGGCGGGCCGGTACGTGCGCCAGGCGAGGGCCTCCAGACCTCCGACGACGAGGAGCGCGGTCAGGCACGCCGCGAGGATCGGTCGCAACCGCCGTCGGAACACGAGCGCCCCGAGAGCCGCCGCCCCGAGGGCCGCGGCGAGGACGAGCCGGATCGCCAGGCGCAGGACGGCGCCGAGGGCATCTGCCTGCACCCGGTCCACGAGGCCCTGGATCCCCACCCGGCCGACCACCTCGGTGAGGCGTCGGACGCCGACGTCGCTCAGGGTGGCCGAGACGTCGAGCGGCCCGAGGTGCGTGTCCGCGACGACCCGCCCGAAGGGGGGCAGGCCGATGTCGGTGACCCCCCGCCCGAGCCCCGGCCGAACCTCGACCCGGAACGGGCCCATGCGCACCTCGGCCGGTGCGAGGAGGGCCGCGCCGAGCCACGCCCCGAGGAGCCCGACGAGGATGGGCAGGAGGGGGCGACCCATCCGGCGGGCGCCTTCGCGCGCCCCCACGTCCCCACCTTAGCCCCCCTCGCCCCGGCGACCGCCCCGGGCGCTCGGGTACGCTCGCGGTGGTGTTCGGTCGGCCGTGGAGGCTCGCGACGATCCGGGGGGTTCCCGTGCTCGTGGACCCCTCGTGGGTGTGGATCGCCGCGCTCGTCACGTACAGCCTGTGGGCCCACATGGGCTCGGTCCACCCGCACCTCGACCAGCCGCCGATCCTCGCCTTCGCCGTGGCGGGCTCGGCGCTGCTGTTCGGCTCGGTCTTCCTCCACGAGGGCGCCCACGCCGTCGCCGCCCGCGCCTACGGCATCGAGGTGCAGGGCATCACCCTCGTGCTCTTCGGTGGGTTCACGAGCGCCCGCGCCGACGCCCGGGGGCCGGTGCCGGCCTTCGTCATCGCCGCCGTCGGGCCGACCGCGAGCCTGGCCCTGGGCGGCCTGTTCTGGGGCCTGTCTCGAGCGGCCCGCGCCCTGGTGGACCCCCTCGAGCCCGTCGGGTGGGCGCCGCTGCCCGGGCTCCTCCGGTACCTGGGGTGGGTCAACCTGCTCATGGCCGGCTTCAACGTGCTCCCGGGCCTCCCCCTGGACGGCGGCCGGATGCTGCGGTCCCTGATCTGGCGGCTCACGGCGAGGGAGTCCCTCGCCACCCGCGTCGCCGCGTGGACGGGCGTGGGGCTCGGAGTGCTGCTCCTCGCCGTCGCCGGCCTGGAGATCGCGCAGGGCGAGCGCTTCGGGGCCCTGTGGCTCTTCGTCATCGGCCTGTTCATCCTCCAGGGGGCGCGGGCCTCGGACCGGTACGCGGGCCTCCAGCGCCGCCTGGCGGGCGCCACGGTCGCCGACGTCATGGAGCCGCCGCCCCCCGCCGTCCCCGCCGACCTCAGCCTCTCGGAGGCGCTCGACCGGTTCCTCCGGGGCCACGAGGACGAGGCCTTCCCCGTGCTCGAGGGGGGGCGGGTCATCGGCATGGTCTCCTTCGGCTCGGCAAGCGAGCTGGGGGCCGTGGACCCCCTCCGCCCGGTGCGCGAGGCCCTGATCCCCCTGGCCGAGGTCGTGGTCGTCGACCCCGACGAGCCCTTGGACCGGGTGCTCGAGCGCCTCGGCTCCCGTCGCGCCGGGCTCGTCCTGCGGGAGGGACGGCTCGTGGGGATGGTCACGGCGCGCGGCCTCGAGCGCTGGGCGCTGAGCCGTCGGGAGGGTGTCGGAGGCCAGGGGTACGATCGCGAGCGATGACCCCCACCCCCCTCGATCCGGACCAGCGACGGGTCCTCCAGCACGACCGCGGCGCGCTCCTCGTCCGCGGCGGGCCGGGGACGGGCAAGACCCTCGCGCTGCGCGAGCGCTTCGCCGGCCTGGTCGAGGCCGGGTGCGACCCCGAGCGGATCGCCCTCGTCGTGCGGGCCAAGCGCGACCGCGTGCGGGCCCGGGCCGCGCTCCTCGAGCGCTTGCGCACGCCGATGCCCTCGCTCGGCGTCTTCACCGTCCACGCCCTCGCCTTCCGGATCCTCGGGCGGTACCACCGCCGGCTCGGCTCCGTGGAGCCCCCGCGCGTCCTGTCCGCCGCCGATCAGTTCGCCCGGGTCCGGCGTCTGCTCGAGGAGGAGGACCCGAGCGCGTGGCCGACCTACGGGGCCCTCCTCGGGCTCCACGGCTTCGCCGACCAGCTCCGCCAACTCCTGCTGCGCGCGCAGGAGCAGCTCGTCACCCCCGAGCGACTCCTCGAGCTCGCCGAAACCCCGGGCCACGACCGCTGGCGCGAGGTGGGGCGGTTCTACGACCGCTACCTGCGCGCGCTCGCGGCGGAGGGGGAGGTTGACTTCGCCGGGCTCGTCCTCCGCGCGGCCGAGGCCGTCTCCCCCGAGGACGCCCCCTTCGAGCACGTCCTGGTGGACGACTACCAGGAGGCCACCCCCTCCCTGGAGCGCCTCCTCGAGCAGCTCGGCCCCGCGAGCCTCGTCGTGGCGGGGGATCCTGAGGCCCACGTGTTCGGCTTCCAGGGGACGACGGCCGAGCCGATCCCCCGGTTCGCCGAGCGCTTCGGGGCGGGGGTGATCGAGCTCCGCGCGCGGCACCGCGGGCCCGAGCCCGAGGTCCAAGGGTGGCGGGCGGCCCACCCCTCGGAGGAGCACGCGGCGATCGCCCGCGAGCTCCGCCGCCTCCACGTCGAGGAGGGCGTGCCCTGGCGGGAGCTGGCGGTGGTCACCCGCCGCCAGGACGCGCAGGCCGCCGCCCTGGTCCGGGCCCTGGAGGACGCGCGGATGCCCCACGTGGAGCTGGAGGGCCGGCCCCAGCCGGCCGCGGCGCCCGCGACGGCCCCGTACGTGCTCGCCCTGCGCTGGCTCGTGGCCACCGACGAGCAGCGGGACGAGCTCGTGGTGCCCCTGCTCACCTCGCGCCTGGCGGGCCTCTCGCCGGCCACGGCTCGGGCCCTCGTGCGAGCCGCGCTCGCCTCGGGGCGCCCCCGGCGAGCGGCGCTCGAGACGGAGGAGGGCCTCGCCGAGCCCGAGCGCGCCGCCCTCGTCACGCTGCGGGAGGTCCTCGCGCGCGCCGCCGAGCGGTCCGCCTCGGTCCTCGACGCCTTCGCCGTGTGCTGGCGGGAGCTCCCCTGCTCGGCGGAGCTCGTCGCCGCCGCCGAGCGGGACCCCGTGGCCCGCGCCGACCTGGAGGAGGTCGTCGCCTTCGCGCGGTCGGTGGAGGCCGCAGGGAGCTCGGAGGACCCCTCGATCGAGGCCTTCCTCGAGACCCTCGAGGCCCGCGAGGGCGCGCCGGAGCTCGCGGCCCCCTCCGAGCGCGAGCCGGACGCCGTGGCCGTGCTCACCGCCCACGGGGCGGCGGGGCTCGAGTTCGACACGGTCTTCGTCGTGGGCGCGGTGGAGGGGAACTTCCCGAGCCTCGCCCGTCCCGAGCCCCTCTTCGACCTCGAGGCCCCGGGTCGCCCGCGCACGCGCTCGGAGCTGAACCGGGCGCGCCTGGCCGACGAGCGGCGCCTGTTCCGCCTGGTCCTCTCCCGGGCCCGCCGCAGGGTCGTCCTCACGGCGAGCACCGCCGAGGACGAGGACGCCGTCACCACGGTCTCCCGCTTCGCCGACGAGCTCGGGGTGACCTGGCGCGAGGCCCCCCTCCCCCCGTTCCCCGAGCCCGTCTCCGTGGCGGAGGCCCGGACGGCGTGGCGCCGCGCCCTCGCCGACCGCGCGGCTCCCGCGGCCGAGCGCCTCGCCTGCCTCGCGGGTCTGCTCGCGCTCCGGACGGACCCCGGGCGCTGGTGGTTCCAGCTCGACTGGTCCACCACGGGTCCGCCGGCCCGCGACGCCCTGCGCCTTTCCTACTCGCGCCTCAGCCACCTCGAGAACTGCGAGCTGCAGTACCTGCTCGCCGACGAGCTCGGGCTCGAGCCGGGGGGCGGGTACCAGGCCTGGGTGGGGCACCTGATCCACCGGATCATCCAGGACATCGAGGAGGGCAGGGTCCCCCGCACGCCCCAAGCCTTCGCCGCCGAGGTCGAGCGCCGGTGGGACCCCGGGCGCTTCCCCTCGCACGCGGTCTCCGAGGCCGAGCGCCGCAACGCCCTGGAGCGGCTCGTGCCGAACTGGTTCGCGCGGTACGGACCGCTGCCGGCCGGCGCCACCGAGCGGTACTTCGCCTTCGAGCTCGACGGGGCGACGATCTCGGGCATCATCGACCGGATCGGGCCGGTGCCGGAGGGCGGCGTCCGGATCACGGACTTCAAGACCGGCCGGCCGGATCGGGCGGACCCGGCCGCCAAGAACCTCCAGCTCGGGATCTACTACCTGGCGGTGCGGGAGTGCGAGGACCTCGCGGAGCACCGCCCGGACCTCGTCGGCGTCGAGCTCGCCTTCCTCGCCGGCAAGGACGGCGGCGCCGGCCCCGAGGTCGTCGCCTGGTCCCTCTCCGAGGGGCGGGAGGAGGCCTACGAGCAGCGGATGCGGGAGCGCCTGGCGGAGCTGGTGGAGCGGGTCCGCCGGCTGGACGCCGCGGGGGCGTGGGTCGCCTCCACCGCCGCCCAGTGCCGCTTCTGCGGCTTCCGGACCCTCTGCCCGCGCTACCCGGAGGGCCAGCCGGTGCTCCCGACGGCCGCGCCGGGCCCGGTCGCGGAAAGGGCCCGGGAGGAGGGGGCCGCGTGAGCCGCTATCCCGAGCCCATCGTGGCGTTCCTCGGCGGCGAGCCCACCGAGGAGCAGTGGCGCGCGATCTCCTACCCCCTCGAGCCGTACGTACTCGTCGCGGGGGCCGGCTCCGGGAAGACCTCCGTGATGGCGGCCCGGATCGTCTACCTCGCGATGGCCGCCCGCGGGCTCCTCGACGCGGACCACCCCGGCGTGCTGCCCGGCAACGTCCTGTGCCTCACCTTCACGAACAAGGCCACGGAGCACCTGCGGCTCCGGGTGCGCCGCGCCCTCGCCGAGCTCGACCTGCCCGAGGGCGAGGAGCCGGAGGTCCTCAACTACCACGGCTTCGCCGCCGACCTGCTCGAGCGCTACGGCATGCTGATCGGGCTCGAGCCGGGCCAGCGGGTCGTGACGCCGGTCCAGCGCCGGCAGATCGCCGAGCGGGTCCTCGACGAGATGACCTTCGAGCACCTGTCCACCCGGTGGCAACCGAGCATCGTCGAGAAGATCGTCACCCTCGACGACCAGCTCCAGAACCACCTCGTGGACCCCGAGGAGCTCGTCGCCCACGTCCAGGGCAAGCTCGAGACCCTCCGGGCGGCGCGGTCGGAGGAACCCTACCGGGCGGCCCTCGAGCGCATCGAGCTCGCCCGGGCGGTGGCGCGCTTCCGCGAGATCAAGGCGCAGCTCGGCGTCATCGACTTCGGGGACCAGATCGCCCACGCGATCCGCATCGTCCGGGAGCGGCCGGAGGTGGCGGAGGCCTACCGCGAGCGCTTCGGCGCGGTCCTGCTCGACGAGTACCAGGACACGAACCACGCGCAGGCGGTGCTCATGGCCTCGATCTTCGCCGGCGGCCACCCGGTGACCGCGGTCGGCGACCCCGACCAGAACATCTACGCCTGGCGAGGGGCGAGCCTGTACAACCTGCTCGAGTTCCCGGAGGTCTTCCGCCGCTCCGACGGCGAGCCCGCCGAGCGCCTGCCCCTGTACACGAACTTCCGCTCGGGCGAGCGGATCCTCCAGGCGGCGGACCGGATCATCGCGCCGCTGCCCGCGGAGCAGCGCCCGGACCAGGAGAAGCTGCTCCGGCCCTGGCCCCCGAACGGGGCCGGGGAGGTCCGGATCGCCCTCCTCGACCACGAGGTCGCCGAGGCGACGTGGATCGCCGAGCGCATCGCCGAGCTCCACGCCGAGGGCCTGCCCTGGTCGGGCTGCGCCGTGCTCTGCCGCAGCCACCGCCTCTTCGAGCCGCTCGCCGTGGCCTTCGCCGAGCGCGGGATCCCTGCCGAGTTCGTCGGGCTCGCCGGCCTCATCAGGCTCCCCGAGATCGTCGAGGTCCTCGCCTACGCGCGGGCGGCGGTGGACCCGGACGACAGCGTGGCCCTCGCCCGGATCCTCACGGGCCCCCGCTACCGGATCGGCGTGCCGGACCTCTCCCGCGTGGCGGCCTGGACCCGCCGCAGCGACGCCCGCCTGCGGCGGCGCATCGCCGAGGAGCGACTCGAGGTGGACGAGGACCTCGTCGAGGACCAGCCCTACCTCATCGCCGAGGCCCTGGAGCACCTGGACGAGGTGGAGGGGCTCTCCGATGAGGGCCGACGTCGCATGCTCGCCTTCGCCGCCGAGCTGCGCGAGCTGCAGGAGGCGGCCAGGCGCCCGGTGCCCGAGTTCCTCGCCGAGATCGCCCGGCGGATCGGCCTGCTCGAGGAGCTCGACGCCGAGCCCGACCGGGCCCTCGCCACGGCCAAGCGCCGCAACCTCGCCGCCTTCCTCGACCAGGTCCACGCCTTCCAGCCCCTCGAGGGCGAGCTCACGCTCCGCGCCTTCCTCGCCTACCTCGACGGGATCGAGGAGGACCGGGAGTGGACCCCGGTGCAGCCGAGCGAGGAGGACTCGGTGAAGGTGATGACCATCCACGCCGCCAAGGGGCTGGAGTTCGAGGCCGTGTTCGTGCCGGGCCTGGCGGGCGGGATCCTCCCCAACACCACGATCCAGCACAACCCGGCCCGGCGCGGGGACTCCCTGGACGTGGAGCTCCGGAGCGATCGCGCCCTCCTGCCCACCTTCGATGGCGTTATGAGCCGGTTCACCGACGAGCTCCGGGCGCGCGAGGAGCACGAGGAGCGGCGGACCGCCTACGTGGCCCTCACCCGGGCCAAGCGGTGGCTCCACGTCTCGGCGGCGAACTGGTACGGCGAGAACGTCCAGCGGGCCAAGGGCGTGGGGAAGTTCCTCATGGAGCTCAAGCGGTGGAGCGAGGAGCATGGCGACGTCGGGCTCGAGATCCGGCTGCCCGAGGGCGAGGAGGGCGGCAACCCGCTCGTCGGGTACCGGCAGGCCCGCGTGCCGCCCTGGCCGGGCCCCGCGCTGCGCGAGGAGGCCGACGAGCTCTTCCCAGAGGGCTGGCGGCGAGCGGCGGCCCGAGCGGCGGAGGCGGGCGGCCTCGGCGAGGAGCTCCTCGCCCGCCTCGGATCCGGGGAGCGGGAGGCCTTCGAGGCGGCGGCGCGGGAGCGTCGTACGCTCGCCGCGCACCTGCTGGAGCGGGAGGCGGAGGTGGACGCGGGGCTCGCGGCGCCCCGCACGGTGACGGTGAGCGCGGTGATCGACTACGCGCGGTGCCCCCTGCGGTTCCGCTTCACCGTGGTCCAGCCGCTCCCGCGGTTCTCGGGCCCCGCCGCCCGGATCGGGACCGAGGTCCACGCGTGGATCGAGCGACGCTCCTCCGGCCAGACCTCCCTCCTCGAGCTCGAGGAGACGCCCGACCTCCTCGCCGAGGAGCTCGTCGGCGAGCCCGGCCGGATCGAGCGGCTCCGGCGCGCCTTCCTCGAGAGCCGCTTCGCCGAGCTCGTCCCCCTGTTCGCCGAGCGCCCCTTCCTCCTGCCGGTCGGCGACCGGGTGGTCGGTGGGAGGATCGACGCGATCTACGGGACGCCCGACGGCCCCTGGGAGGTCGTGGACTACAAGACGGGCCGGCCCCCCGCCGAGGACGACCCCCTGGCCCGGGCCCAGCTCGACCTCTACGCGCTCGCCTGCATGGACGTGTGGGGCAAGCGCCCCGAGGAGCTCACGCTCACGTACCTGTACCTCGCGACCGGGGAGGAGCGCTCCTACCCCGCCTCGGACCCCGGGGAGCTGCGGGCCCAGGTCGCCGCCTGGCTCGAGGGGATCGCGGCGGGGGCCTTCGACCCGACCCCCGGCGAGCACTGCCGGTGGTGCGACTTCCGGGCCTTCTGCGAGGCGGGTCGCGCCTTCCTCGCCGAGCGTGGCTGAGCCCGACGCGGGGCGGCGCGGGGCGGCGGGTCAGGCCGCCGAGGTGAGCCGCGCGACCTGCTCCTCGAAGCGTCGGTACTGGGCGGCCGGGTCCCAGCCACCCTCGAGCCGGGTGGACACGAAGCGCACGGAGAGACCGAGGGCCTCCGCCCGCGTCCGCAGGGCCTCCCGGAACCACGTGAAGGTCCCCGGGTGCAGGAGCGTCTCGCCGTGGGCGCCCTGCCGACGAAGCGAGGGGTCGTCGACGACGACCGGGGTGGGACGCAGGATCGCCGTCACCTGCGCCGGCGCGCCCTCGAGGACCTGGAGGTGCGCCTCCCGTCCGTCCCAGGTCGCGACCGCGACCGGGGTATGCGGGTCCTCCGGGCGGTACAGCTCGGCTCGCATCAGGCCGTGAGCGAGCGCTCGTGCCGGCGGAGCAGCCCCGCCACGTGCTTGAGGATCCGCCCCGCGAGGACCGGCTCCGTCTCCAGGAGCGAGAGGAAGGCCCGGCGGGGCAGGGCGAGCAGCCGCATGGGGGTCTCGGCGATCACCGAGGCCGTCCGCGGCCCGCCGTCGAGCAGCGAGATCTCCCCGAAGGTGTCGCCGGGGAACAGGCGGTTCAGGACCCGTCCCGAGGAGCCCACCACCTTCGCCTCTCCCTCGAGGATCACGTAGAAGGCGTCGCCGGCGTCGCCGGCGCGGACCATCGTCGCGCCCTGCATGTAGCGCTGCTCCTCGCACAGCTCGGCCACGCGGCGCAGGTGGCGCGCCGACAGGCTCGCGAACAGCGGCACCGCAGCCAGGGCCTCACGCGCTCGCTTGCTCACCGCGGTTCCCCCTTCCCTCCGTCGCCCCGGAGCCTACCCGCCCCGCGGCGCGGGTGTCGAAGGCGTGTCGGTGCCCCGGTCTATGGTCCGCGCGTGGGGGAGGTGGTCCTCGCGGCGGGGGTGCCGCGGCGGTACCGGCACGGCGAGGTGATCCTGGGGCAGGGGCAGCCCATCGCCTGCCTGCGCCTGGTGGTCGCCGGGGCCGTGCGTCTCGCGGCCGTCGCGCCGAACGGGCGGGAGGTCGTCGTCGGCCTCCTCGGCCCGGGCGAGGCCTTCGGCGAGGTCGCGCTCCTCGGCGGCGGCCCCTCGCCCGTGGAGGCCCGCGCCGTCGGCGAGGAGACGGCGGTCCTCGCGATCCCCCCCGGGGTGCTCCGCGAGCTCTTCCGGCGGTTGCCGGCCGCCGCCGAGGAGCTGCTGCGCATCGTCGCCGGCCGGCTCCACGAGACCACCGTCGCCCTCGAGGAGGCCCTGGCCCACGACGTCCCCACCCGCCTCGGGCTGCGCCTGCGCCGCCTCGCGGAGACCCACGGCGAGGGCACGCCGGAGGGGGTGGCCCTGCCGCCGCGCCTGACCCAGGAGGAGCTCGCGCGGATGGTGGGCACGACCCGGGAGTCCGTGAACCGCGCGCTCGCCCGGCTCGCCGCCCGCGGCGCCCTCGCCCACCGCGAGCATCGGTACGTGGTGCGCGACCCCGAGGCCCTCGTCCCCGCCGGCGAGGGATGAGTCCCCAGGCCCTCAGCCCTCGCGCCGCCGCCCGAAGGCCGTCGCGAGCGCCAGCAGCACGCCGCCCACGAACAGGATCGTGCCGAACACGTTCACCGTGGGCGGGATGCCGATCCGCGTCGCCCCGTACACCCAGATGGGGAAGGTCTGGACCTGGCCGGACACGAAGTTGGAGATCACGAAGTCGTCCAGGGACAGCACGAAGGAGAGCATGAACCCCGAGACGATCCCCGGCATGATGAGCGGCAGCGTGACCTTCCAGAACGCCACCGGCGGGGTGGCGTAGAGGTCCTGGGCCACGTCCTCCAGCGTTCGGTCCATGCCCGCCACCCGGGCCCGCACCGTGATCGCCACGAAGGGGATGCTGAACGCCACGTGGCTGAGGAGGATCGTGAGCAGACCGAGCGGCACCCTCGCCTCGATGTAGAGGGACAGCAGCGAGGAGCCCATCACGATCTCGGGGATCGCGATGCCGATGAAGATCACGAAGTTCACCGCGGCCCGCCCCCGGAACGCGTAGCGGCCGAGGACCAGGCCGAGGGTGCCCCCCAGGGGCGTCGCGATCGCCGCGGCGGTGACCGCCACGAGCAGCGAGTTGCGGACGGCCTCGTTCAGCGAGGGGTCGGCGAAGACGCTCCGGTACCAGTCCAGGGTGAACCCGAAGAACCGGGCCATCTGGCGCTCGCCGGGGATGTCGTTGAACCCGTACAGGATCATGAGCAGGATCGGCGAGACCAGGTACAGCATGAGCAGCGTCGTGTAGCCGCCGAGAATCGCCCGGGCACGCCGCAGCCGGGGTCGCCGCAGCGGCGCGGGGGCGAGGAGGCCCGCCGAGCGCTCACCGACCTCGACCGCCGCGCTCATGCTCCCACCGCCGCGGCCACCGTCTCCTCCTCGGTCCCGATGACCTTCGCGTAGAGGCTCGTGAGCGCCACCATGCCGAGCATGAGCACCACGGCGAGGCCCGCCGCGATCGGGTACCGGGCGCGGCTCAGGTACTCGCTCTGGATCACGTTGCCGATCATCCGGTTCGCCGTCCCCCCGAGGACCTCCGCCTCCACGTAGTCGCCGGTGGCCGGCACGAACGTGAGCAGCGTCGCAGCGAACACGCCCGGCATGGACAGCGGGACGATCACCTTCGCGAAGGTCTGCCGCGGCCGCGCGTACAGGTCGTAGGCGCCCTCAACCACGGCCCGGTCGATGCGCTCGATCGCGACGTACAGCGGCAGCGCGGCGAAGGGCAGGTAGTTGTAGATCAGCCCGCCGATCACCGCGATCCACGTGGACAGGACCCGGAAGTGCTCCGGCAGCAGCCCGAGGTCCTTCAGGGTCCCGAGCAGGATCCCGTTGTCGGCGAGGATGAACTTCCACTGCACGGTCCGGATCACGAACGAGACGAAGTAGGGCAGCAGGATCATGAACAGCAGCGCCGACTTCCACCGGCCGCCGTAGAAGGCGATCCAGTACGCCGCCGGGTACGCGAGCAGCACCGTCCCCAGGGTGGTCGCCGCCGCGTAGGCGATCGAGCGGAGGAAGAAGACCTGCCGGCCGCTCAGGGCCTCCACGTAGTTCTCGAAGGACCACGTGAACCGGAACCCGCCCGAGAGCACCCCGCCGCTCTTCAGCGACATGTACACGAGGATCCCGAGGGGGACGACGAAGAAGACCACGAGCCAGCTCCCCCCGGGCACGAGCAGCCCGTACGCGACACGCCGCCGACGGGCCATGAGCCCGTGCGGTCGGGACGCCCGCCGCGGGACCACGGTCGCGGCCACGCTCAGCCCCTCACGCCGCCTCGACGATCGGCTCGAAGATCGAGTCCCACTCCTCCTTCTCCTCGTCGCTCTTCAGCGTCCGGGCGAACCGGCACCGCGCGAGGAGCTCCTCGGAGGGGAACAGGTACTCGCTCTTGGCCGTCGCGTAGAGCTTGCGGGCGTACCCCTTCCAGCCCCTCTCCTCGGCCCGCTCGGCGTGCTCGCGGATCAGCTCCCGGGTCCCTTCCACCGGGGACATGTAGAGGACCCACTCCTGGAGCATCGTGGCGATCCGGGGCTGGTAGTAGAAGTCCATGAGCGTGAGCGCGCTCACGGGGTGCTCCGCGCCGGCGGGGATCATCATGTTGTCGGTCCACATGAGCGCGCCGCCCTCGGGAACGACGAACTCGAGGTTCGGGTACCCGCCCCACTGGCTGAGGTAGAGGATGTCCCCCGACCAGGCCATGGAGACCGCGAGGTTCCCGTTCTGCAGATCGTCCACGTACCCCTGGGCGTAGTACCCGCGCACGAGCCCCGTCTCCCGCTGCTTCAGCAGCCAGTCCGCGGCCTTCCGCCAGTCCTCCGGCGTCGAGGTCTGGGGATCGATCCCCAGGTTCCACATCACGAAGTCCGGCATGTCCTCCTCGAGCATCCCGACGCTCCCCGGGGGCAGCTTGTCGGGGTCGGCGAGGTCCTCGAGCTTCGTGATGAGGGCGTCCACGAGGTCCCGGTTCACCGCGATCCCGGTGAGGCCCCACTGCCACACCATGGAGTGCTCGGCGCCGGGGTCGTAGGGCGGGTCCTTCGCCCAGCCCGCGGCGTGGGCGTCGAAGTTCGGGCGCTTCGTCGGGTCGAGCGGGTAGACCCAGTCGTTCACGACGAGCGCCTGGAACTCCCATCCGTTGCTCATCACGATGATGTCCCAGCCGGTCGGCTGCCCCGCCTGCAGCTGGGGCTGGAGCTTCCCGAAGAAGGACTCATTGTCCTGGATCACCTCCTTGTAGGTGACGGTGATCCCCGTCTGCTCCTCGAACTTGCGCAGCGAGGGGCTGTAGCGCTCCCCGGTCTCGCGGTCCCTGGCCTTGTCGATGTACAGCGGCCAGTTGGCGAAGCTCACCTCCCCCTCCTGGGGCCCGGAGAAGATCTCGGTCACGTCCACGCCCTCCTCGGCCTCGCGGGCGCACGCCGCGAGGACCGGCGGGAGGCCCACCCCGACCGCCCCGACGCCCGCGGCGCGCAGGAACCCGCGACGCGTCAGGCGGTGGCGGAGCAGCTCCCGGAGGACCGAAGGCTCGAACGAACCGTCCATGGCGTCCTCCTCCCGGGTTCGGGCGGCGACGATGGGGCGCGAGTCGGCGTGCTCGTCGGGGTCCTCGCGCCTACCGCGGGGCGGGATCTCGGACGACGAGCCACGCAGGCACCAGGCATCGCCCGACCTCAACCATGATATCGCTCGCGGCAACCCATCCGACCGTCCCCCGCTCGGCGGGTCGCGAGGCCGAGTCGCCTACCCGCGTTCCTGCAGCACGGCGAGGCTGCAGGGGCCGCACAGGCGGCCCCGCCCGCGGACGGGCCGTCCGCAGCGCTCGCAGGCCCGGGGGTCCGCCAGGGCGAACCGGGTCTCGCCGTCCGCCCGGACCCGCTCGACGCGCCCCTCGGTCTCCAGCTTCAGCAGGTGGGCGAGGACCGAGCGCGCCGCGAGCGGGTACAGCTCCGGCTCGTAGCCCGCGTAGATCGCGGGGACGAGCTCCTCCGGGGTCCGGGGGCCGTCGGCCAGACCCGCGAGGACCTGTCGCTCCCGCTCCTCGCGGTGGGCGAGGTACTCCTCAAGCTTGGCAACGCCGTCGAGCACGACCGGCCCGTGCCCCGGGTAGAGCCTGCGGGGCCGGAGCTCGCGCAGGCGCCGCAGCGAGCGCAGGTACTGGACGAGGTCGCCCTCGGGCGGGTCGATCACGCTCGTCCCCCGGCCGAGCACGGCGTCGCCGGTGAACAGCGCCCGGTCCCGCTCGAGCCAGAAGGCCACGTGGTCGGGGGCGTGCCCCGGCGTGGCCACCGCCCGCAGCACCACCCCGGGGACCCGGATCTCCTGCCCGTCGTGCAGCCGCAGCATCCCCCCTGCCGGCCGAGCCGCGTACACCGGGGCCCCCGTCCGGCCGCCGAGCTCGAGCGCGCCCGCCGCGTGGTCGGGGTGGTCGTGGGTGAGGAGGATCGCCCCCACCCGCCCGGCGGCCTCGAGCACCTCGTCGAGGTGGCCCTCGTCCGCCACCGCCGGGTCGATCACGATGGCCGGCCAGCGGCCGACGACCCACGTGTTCGTGCCCTCGAGCTCCCGCAGGCCGGGGTTCGGCGCGAGGACCCGCACGATCCGCGTCAGCTCGCCCTCCACCTCAGGCCTCCTGCCAGAAGGTCGAGGGCGGCAGGGTCGCGAGCTCCTCGGCGTCCGGCTCGCGCGTGGCGATCTCGAGCTCGAGGAGCTCCGTAACGCTCCGGCACCCGGCGAGGGCCCGCACCGTGAGGTAGGTCGGCCAGTACAGACGACGGCGGCCCCGCTCCCACTCCCCGAGGAGCGCGGAGGGCGGGACCCACCACGCGTCGGCGATCTCGTGCCCGTCGGGCACGGGCTCGAGGTCGGGCGGGGCGGCCACGGCGAAGTAGTCGGCGTCGAAGCGGACCGGCACGTCCTCGGGCGCCACCCAGTGGGCGATCCGGGCGAGCTGCCCGGCGCGGGGCGGGTCGGCCTCGACCGCGGCGATCCCGCCCTCGGCGGGCGCGAGGCCCGAGGCCGTGAGGGCGAGCCCGACCTCCTCCAGGAGCTCACGCACGGCGCACGCCCGGGCCGCCTCCGCGGGCGAGCCGAACCAGCGCTCGGCCCGGGCGGCGTCCTGCCCGTCCACGGCGCCGCCGGGGAAGGCCACGTAGCCGGGCAGGAAGCGGCTGCCCGCGCTCCGCTCCAGCGCGAGCACCTCCGGGCCGTCAGGGCCCTCGCGCGCGGCGATCACGACCGCCGCCCTGCGGATCGTCCTCCCCACGGCCCGCATCATCGCAGACGAGCCCGCTAGGCTGGCTGGGATGGTGGGGCCCCGGTGAGCGACGAGGTCGCGGCCCGGATCCGCGCGGCGATCGCGGAGCGCGGACCGATCACCTTCGCCGAGTTCATGGAGCACGCCCTCTACGGGCCGGGGGGCTTCTACGAGCGCCCGCCGGTCGGGCCGCAGGGGCACTTCGTCACGAGCCCCCACGTGCACCCGGTCTTCGCCGACCTCGTGCGGCTCGCGCTCCTCCAGGCCTGGGAGGCGCTCGGCCGCCCCGAGCCGCTCCGCATCGTCGAGCTCGGGGCGGGGGAGGGGACGCTCGCGCGGGGGATCCTCCTCGGGCTAGAGGCGGGCGGGATCCCCGTCCGGTACGTCGCGGTGGAGATCTCGCCGGGCGCCCGCGAGGCCCTGGCCGAGCTCCCCGTGGAGGTGGCGAGCTCCCTGCCCGAGCTCGAGCCGCTCGACCCCGGCCTCGTCGTCGCGAACGAGCTCCTCGACAACCTGCCCTTCCGACGGGTCCGACGTCGGGGCGGACGGCTGCTCGAGGTCCGGGTCGGCGCGGAGGGCTCGCGCCTCGTCGAGATCGAGACCCCCTGCGAGCCCGAGCTCGCCGGGCTCGCGCCCCCGGACCTGCCGGAGGGGGCCGAGGCCGTCGTCCCCACCGGCGCCCTGGCGCTGCTCGGGGACCTCGCCGGCGTCCTGCGCCGTGGCTACGCCCTCCTCATCGACTACGGCTCGGCCGGCGGGCCGGCCGGGGAGGTCCACGGCTACCGCGGACACGCCGTGCTCGAGGACGTGCTGGCCGATCCCGGGAGCGCCGACATCACCGCCGGGGTGGACCTCGGGATGGTGGCCGCCCGCGCCGAGGCCCTCGGGCTCCGCGTCCACGGGATCGTGGCCCAGTGGCGCGCGCTCCTCGCCCTCGGCTACGAGCGGTGGGCCTCCTCCGAGCGCGAGCGCCAGGCCGAGCTCCTCGCGACCGGGCGTGGGTTGGAAGCCGTCCGCGCCTGGGAGGGCCGCAGCCGGGCGAGCCTGCTCGTGGACCCCGCCGCCCTCGGACGCCTGCGGTGGCTCGTGCTCTCCACCCCGGGGCTGCCGGCGCCCCCCTTCCTCGCCGAGGCCCTCGAGCCCGAGCCCGCCGCGTAGCCGCGGAGCGCCCTCCGGCCCCTTCCCCCGGCGCCCGGGCGGGGGCTAGCATCGAGCGAGAGCCGAGCAGGGAGGATCGCCATGCGCCGACCCCACCGCCCCGCCGTCCTCGCCCTCGGGATCCTCCTCGTCGGCGTCCTGGCCTGGCTCGCTCGCCCCGTCGAGGGCCCCGAGCCGCGCCCGCGTGCCGGGGTCCCCCTGGAGCGCCCCGAGGCCACGAACGAGGAGGCCGAGGAGCAGGCCGAGACCGTCGAGCAGCACCGGCAGGCCGTCGCCGAGGCCCTGGCCGCGGGCACCCTGGGACGGATCGAGCCCGTCCGGCACCTCCGCGCCCGCGCCTGGGCGGGCGAGCGACTCATGCACCCGACGGCCGACGATTGGGAGCCCGCGATCGCCACGGATCCCCGCGCGCCCTGGGTCTACGTGGCCATCACCCGCTTCGGCCACCCGGCGTGCCGCGGGGGCAACTGCCCCGACCCGGCCATCGTGGTCCGGGCCTCCCCCGACGGCGGGAGGACCTTCGGGGACCCGGTCTACGTGTGCGAGTGCCGTCGGGTGCAGACGCAGTTCGACCCGCTCCTCGAGGTCGTCCCGGCGACGGGCGAGCTCTACGCGGCGTGGATGAACGACTGGAACATCGTGTTCGCCCGCTCCCTCGACCACGGACGGACGTGGTCGGCCCCGGTCCCGGTCTCCGGCAAGGTGGCCTGGGGGGACAAGCCCGCGATGGCGCTCTCGCCCGACGGGCGCGACGTCTACGTCACGTTCAACGGCCCCACCGGCGGCGACGTGTACGTGGCGGTCTCGCACGACGGCGGCGTCACCTGGCGCCAGGAGCGGGTGACCCGCGGCGACCGCTACTACTTCGCCTACCAGGGCGCCGTGCTGCCCGACGGGCGCGTCACCTTCGCCCAGATGAGCGAGACCTACACGGGGCCCGGGGGCGCGAGCGAGGGGCCCGTGCTCGTCCACGCCATCACCTCGGCCGACGGGGGGCGGACCTGGACGAACGTCGTGGTGGACAGCGTGGAGCTCGGCGTTCCGTGCACGTCCGAGTGGTGCTACGCCGACTACTACGACGGGCACGCGGCGCTCGCCGCCGACGCCGACGGCGACCTCGTGATCGCCTACGACGGCGCCACCGCCGTCGGCGGACCCCGGCGCGTGTGGGCGCGCTCCTCGACCGACGGCGGCCTCACCTGGAGCGCGCGGGTGCCGCTCTCGCCCCGGGGGGTGAACGCCGGCTTCCCCGCCGCCGTGGGGATCGGCGACGACGAGGTCCGTCTGTGGTTCATGGACCAGCGCACCGGCCGCTGGAACGTCTGGTACCGACGCTCCACCGACCTCGGCGCGACCTGGTCGGATCCCGTGCGGATCTCCGACGCCACCTCGGGCACCGTCTACAAGGACGCCGACGGCTTCGCCGAGGTCTACGGGGACTACGGCGAGATCGGGGTCACCAGCCGCGGTCGGACCGTGGCCGCCTGGGGCGAGGGGGTGAGCTACCGCGGGCCGGGCGGCGTCTGGTTCAACCGGGAGCGCTGAGCCGGCTCAGCGGTCCACGTCGCCGACGACGAAGAAGATCGAGCCGAGGATGGAGATGAGGTCCGGGATCAGCGTCCCGGGCAGGATCGCCGGCAGCAACGACACGTTCGAGAACGAGGCGGTCCGCATCTTCAGCCGGTACGGCTGCTTCTTCCCGTTGCCGACGAGGTAGTAGCCCATGAGCCCGAGGGGGTTCTCCGTCCGCACGTAGACCTCGCCGTCCAGGGAGAGCTTCTTCGGCAGCTTCGCCGCCCGGTACTGGCCCGCCGGCATCCTCTCCAGGCACTGCTCGACGATGTTGCAGGACTCATGCATCCGCCTGAGCAGCACCCACAACCGGTCGAAGGAGTCGCCGTTGCGACCCACCGGGACCTGGAACTCCACCTCGCCGTACTTCTCGTAGGGCTCGTCCTTGCGGGGGTCCATGGGGACGCCGCTGGCGTGGAGCGTCGGCCCCGAGGCCCCGTAGGCCACCGCCACCTCCGGCGGGATCACGCCGACGCCCACCGTGCGGGCGTGGATGATCTCGTTGCCCATGATGAGGTTGTCGAAGTCCTTCAGGCGCTTGCGGACGTGCCGGAGGACCTCGGCGGCCTGCTTCATGAACCCCCGGGGGAGGTCGTCCTTCACCCCGCCCACCCGGGCGTAGGAGTGGTGCATCCGCGCCCCGGTCGCGGTCTCCATGAGGTTCTGGATCATCTCGCGCTCGATGAACGCGTAGAAGACCGGGGTCATCGCGCCGAGCTCGAGCGGGTACGAGCCGAAGAACATGAGGTGGTTCAGGATCCGGTTCAGCTCGGCCATCATCGTCCGGATCCACTGGGCGCGCTCGGGGACCTCGATCCCCGCCAGGCGCTCCACCGCGATCACGAACCCGAGCTCGTTGTTGAACGCCGACAGCCAGTCGTGGCGGTTCATGAGCACGAGCACCTGGCGCGCGTCGCGCTGCTCGGCGAGCTTCTCGGCGCCGCGGTGCATGTAGCCGATCACGGGCTCCGCGCGGGTGATGACCTCCCCGTCGAGCTCGAGCACGAGCCGGAGCACGCCGTGGGTCGAGGGGTGCTGCGGGCCGATGTTGAGGATCATCTCCTCGGTGCGCAGGCCCCGGCCGGTGATCTCGACGTCGATGCCGCCGCCCCGGACGAGCCACTGCTCGGCCGCGGCGGAGAAGACGGCCCGCTCCTTGGTGTCCATCGGCCCTACATCCTGCCACGCGCGAGGGCCCACCGCCCACGTCGGCGGTCGCCCAGGCGGGTCGCCCCGCTCGCCCGCGCGCTAGCCTGGGGCCACGATGAGCGCGAGCGAGGCGCGGCGCCGGCTCCCCTCCGTGGACGCGCTGCTCCGCAGTGAGCCCGGTCGGAGGGCCTGCGAGACCCTCGGGCGCCCCCTGGTGAAGCTCGCCACCACCGAGGTCCTCGGCGAGCTCCGGGCCAAGGCCGCCAGGGGGGTGGACCCGCCCGGGCCGGACGAGATCCTCGCCCGAGCCCTCCAGCTCGCCTCCGGCGCGGCGGGCGGGCTCGTCCCGGTGATCAACGCGACCGGCGTGATCTGCCACACGGGCCTCGGACGCGCGCCGCTGCCGCTCGAGGCCGCCCGGGCCGCCGCCCGGGCCGCGGCGGGCTACGGCGACCTCGAGGTGGATCGCGCGACGGGCCGCAGGGGGCGCCGCACGGCCCGGGCCGAGCTCCTCCTTCGCGCCCTGACCGGCGCCGAGGACGCCCTCGTCGTGAACAACGGGGCCGCTGGGGTGCTCCTCTCCCTCGCGGCCCTCGCCAAGGGCAAGCAGGTCCTCGTCTCCCGCGGGGAGCTCATCGAGATCGGGGGCGAGTTCCGGATCCCCGAGATCATGGCCGCCTCCGGGGCCCGGCTCGTCGAGGTCGGGACGACGAACCGCACGCGGATCGGCGACTTCCGCTCGGCCCTCTCCGAGCGCACCGGCGCGATCCTCAAGGTCCACCCGAGCAACTACCGCGTCGTGGGCTTCACCGCCGCCCCGAGCCTCTCCCAACTCGTCGAGCTGGGGCGGCGGGCCGGCGTCCCCGTCCTCTACGACCTCGGCTCCGGGCTCCTCCACCGCTACCCGGGCGTGCCCGCCGACGAGCCCGCCGCGGACGAGGCCCTCGAGCAGGGCGCCGACCTCATCGTGTTCTCCGGCGACAAGCTCCTCGGCGGGCCCCAGGCCGGGTGCGTCCTCGGCCGGTCCGAGCTCGTCGAGCGGCTCCGTCGGCACCCCATCGCCCGCGCCGTCCGGGTGGACGTGATGCAGGTCGCGGCGCTCGAGCGGGTCCTCGCCGCCTACGTGCGCGGGGGCCGCGAGGACCTCCCGGTGTGGCGGATGATCCGCGAGGCCCCCGCCTCGGTCCACCGGCGCGCCGCCGCCCTCGCGGAGGCCCTCGACGGCGAGCTCGAGGGCGCCCACGTGGTGCCCTGCCGGTCGGTCGTCGGCGGCGGCTCTCTGCCCGGTCACGAGATCCCCTCCTTCGGGGTGGAGGTCCGGGTCCCCGACCCCCCGGCGATGGCCGCGCGCCTGCGCATGGGTCGGCCGAGCGTCTTCTGCCGCGTGGACGAGCGAGGCGTCGTGTTCGACCTCCGCACGGTGCCCGAGGAGCGGATGCCCGACCTCGTCCGGGCGATCCGCTACGCGCTCGAGGGCGACGACCTGCCCGACGAGGAGGCATGACCGACCCCGAGCCGGCCCCGCAGGTCGTCGCCACCGCCGGCCACGTCGACCACGGCAAGTCCACCCTGATCCAGCGACTCACGGGGATCGACCCGGACCGCTTCGAGGAGGAGAAGCGTCGCGGCCTCACGATCGACCTCGGCTACGCCTGGTGCACGCTCCCCTCGGGCCGGGAGATCGGCTTCGTGGACGTCCCCGGGCATGAGCGGTTCGTGCGGAACATGCTCGCCGGCGTCGGCCCGGTCCGGCTCGTCCTGTTCGTCGTCGCCGCCGACGAGGGGTGGCGGGCGCAGTCCGAGGAGCACCTCCAGATCGTGGACGTCCTGGGGGCGCAGGGCGGGGTGGTGGCGCTCACGAAGGCGGACCTCGTGGACCCCCCGCGGCTGGAGGAGGCCCGCGCGGAGATCGCCGGGCGCCTGCGCGGGACCGCCCTCGACGGCTCGCCGATCGTGCCGTGCTCGGCCGCGACCGGGCTGGGGCTCGCGGAGCTCGTGGCGGCCCTCGACGCCATGGTGGAGGCCGCCCCCGAGCCGGAGCGCGGCGGCCGAGCGCGTCTGTTCGTGGACCGCGTGTTCGCGATCCGCGGCGCCGGGACCGTCGTGACCGGCACCCTGACCGACGGGACCATCGCCGTGGGCGAGGAGGTCGAGATCCATCCCCTCGGCCGGCGCGCCCGGGTGCGCTCGCTCCAGACGCACAAGCGGCCGGTGGAGGTGGCGCGCCCCGTCTCGCGCGTCGCCGCGAACCTCGTCGGGGTCGACCGCGAGGAGCTCGAGCGCGGCGACGTCCTCGGACCGCCCGCGGCCTGGCGCCCCACCCGGGTGCTGGAGGCGCGGATCCGGCCGGTCCGGGGGCTCGCCCACCCCCTCACCACCCGCGGCGCCTACATGCTCCACGCGGGCTCGGCCGAGCGCGACGCCCGCCTGCGGCTGTACGGGGTGAGCGAGGTGCGGACCGACGGCGCCTTCGCGCGGATCACGCTCTCGGCCCCGCTCGTGCTCGCCGTCGGCGACCGGTTCGTCCTGCGCGAGACCGGTCGGCGCGAGACCGTGGCCGGGGGGATCGTCCTCGACCCCGATCCCCCGACCCGGCCGGGCCCCGACCCCGCCCGGCGGCTCCTCGCCCGGGAGACGGCCGCCCCTGAGGCGCTCCCGGGTCTGCTCGTGGCGGAGCGCGGAGCCGTGCGGGACCCCGACCTCTTCCCCCTCGCCGGCGGCCGCCCCCGGGCGGAGGACCCCGTCGCGAGGGCCGGGGAGTGGTGGCTCTCGGCGGAGCTCCTCGCGGCCGTGGAGCGAGAGATCGTCGGCCACCTTGAGCGCCTGCACGCCGCGCGCCCCCTGGAGCCCGGGGAGGACCTCGCCCGGCTCCGGGCGGAGGTGACGCGGTCGCTCGAGGCGCACGGCCTTCCCCGCCCCGCGGACCCCGGGCTCGCCGGCGCGGTCCTCGAGCTCCTCCTCGCCCGCGGCGTCCTCGTCCGGGAGGGCGCGGCCGTGCGCCTGCCCTCCCACCGACCCAGGCTGGCCGAACACGCGGAGGCCATCGAGCGGCTGGTCCGGACCGTGGCGGAGGGGGAGCCCACGCCCCCCACCATCCCCGAGCTCCTCGGGGCCGGGCACCCCCGCGAGGTCCTCGAGGCCGCCGTGCGCGCCGGCGCGCTCGTGCGGGTCTCCCCCGTGATCGTCCTCACCCCCGCCTTCGTCGAGCGCGCCGTCGCCGAGATCCGCGCGGCGGGGCCCGCCGGGCTCACCGTCTCCGCCCTCCGGGAGCGCCTGGGCACCTCGAGGAAGTACGCCGTGCCCCTGGTCGAGCACCTCGACGCGCGACGCATCACCCGCCGCGTGGGCGACGTGCGCATCGCCCGTGACGCCTGATCGAAGCCAGGCCGATCGACGGGGAAGGATCCGGCTCCGACTCAGGCGACCTCGGCCACGAGGGCGACCTCGACGCAGGCGCCGAGGGGCAGCTCGGCCACGCCGACCGCGGCCCGGGCGTGCTGGCCCGCCTCCCCGAAGATCTCGACGAGCACGTCGCTCGCACCGTTCGCCACCTGCGGCTGGTCGGTGAACCCCGGGGCCGAGGCCACGAAGACCTCGACCTTCAGGATGCCCCGGACCCGGTCGAGCGTCCCGAGGGCCGCGCGGAGGGCGGAGACCCCCTGGAGGGCGCACCGACGGGCGGCCTCCCGGCCCTGCTCCAGCGTGACCTCGGCGCCGAGGCGCCCGGGGTACAGCCTCCCGCCGTCGGGGATCTGGCCGGCCACGAAGGCCAGGCCCGGACCCAGGCGCACCGGGACGTAGGCGGCGACGGGCGCGGGGGCGGGTGGGAGCTCGATGCCGAGCTCCGCCAGGCGTGCCTCGAACAACGCGATCCCTCCTCGTGACGGTCGTCCCCGCATCCTGCCACAGCGCTCAGCCGGCGAGCTCGCGGGCCCGCAGCAGGCGCCGGCGCTCGAGCTCGTTCAGCCCGCCCCAGATGCCGTGGGGATCGCGGATCCGCAGCGCGTACTCCAGGCAGGGCGCGCGGACGGGGCAGCGGGCGCAGATCGCCTTGGCCTTGGCCTCGCGGGCGAGCTTCTCCTCCCGCCGCTCGAAGTAGTTCGGCGCGAAGAACAGGCTCGTGTCGGCTCCGCGGCAGGCGGCGCGGGCCTCCCAGCCCTCCCCGCTGTCCGACGTCATCCGTGAGACCACGCCCGTCCCCCTCGCCCCGTTGTACGTGCCTGGGGACGTGGGAGGATCCCGCGGGTCAGCCGCTCGGAGGGCTCGGCGAGGGCTCGACCGGCGCCTCCGGCTCCGGCTCGACCCGCAGGACGAGCCCGTCGAGACCCCGCACCCGGATCCTCGTGCCCGGCGGGATGGGGCCGACCTGGCTCCGGCCGCGCCAGAGCGTGCCCTTCACGTACACGGGCCCCTCCGGGTCCAGGGTCGCCCGCGTCTCCCCGACCAGGCCGATCAGCCCACGCTGGGTGGAGGTGATCCGCTCGCGCGCGCGCACCGCCACCGTGAGGGCGAACCCGTAGTAGAGGAAGCTCGAAACCGTCGCGGCGCCGATGAGCCAGGGCGAGACCCGGATGAGCTCGGAGACGTCGCGGAAGGCGAGGTGCGAGCCGAGGGCGAAGGAGGCCAGACCGGCGGCCGTGAGGACGCCGAGCCGTCGCAGCAGCACGTCGGCGGTGAGCAGCCCCACCCCGCCGACGAGCAGCGCGAGCCCGACCCAGGAGGCGGGCACGACGAGGAGGCCGCGCACGGCGAGCGCGAGCATCCCGAGGCCGGCGAAGCCCGCGAAGCCGAAGCCGGGCTGGGTGAGCTCGAAGGCGAGGGCCGCGAGGCCGAGCATGAGCAGGACGTAGATCGCGGCGGGGGAGGCCACCGCGTGGAAGACCTTCGCGATGGGACCCGGCGAGGTGAACCGCACCGCGACGGGCTCCTCGCCCTCCTCGAGGGCGATCCGGGTGCGCAGCGTCACGGGGCCCGAGGCCGTGCGCACGGTGCGCCCGTCCACCCGCGCGAGCAGGTCGGGGACGGAGGCCGCGGCGACCTGGACGATCCCCCCGTCGAGCGCCGCCTGGGCGGGCACCGGCTCGGTCGGGATCTCGGGCGTCGGCCGGTCCCGCTCGGCCGCCCAGCGCGCCACGAGCTCGGCCAGGTCCCGCCCGCTCGGCAGGGTGGCGTCGCGGCTGCGGACGAGGTCGAGCGGCTCGAGCGGCCCGATCCCCGCCCCGGGGGCCACCGCGCCGAGGCTCGACGCGTAGAGCAGGAGGAGCCCGGCGCCCCGCGCCTTCGCCGGCGCCGGCCCGACCCAGACGATCACCGGGACCGAGGCGTCGTGGATCCGCTCGGCGAGGGCGACGGCGTCCTGGTCGAGGGTGCCCGCGGAGTCGAGCTGGACGACGAGCGTGGCCCCCTCGCGCTCGGCCCGGTCCAGCCAGTCCGTCAGGTATCCGGCCAGGATCCCGTCGATCGAGCCATCCACCTGCACGACGATCGCCGTGGGGGTGCGCGGCTGCGCGCCGGCCGCCGGCAGCGCGAGCACGGCCGCGAGCAGGAACGGGAGGGGGATGAGGCGCCGCATGAGCGCTCCCCATGGTACCGGCCGGGCGTATGCTCCCCTCGGCGATGCAGGCACCTCCCCGCCCGAGCCCCTCCCGGAGCGCCCGGCGACCCGCGCGCGATGCGCCGAGGCCGGTGCTCGCGCCCCTCGTGCCCGTCCTCCTCGTCCTCGCGATGCTCGTGATGGCGGGGCTCGTGGCCGCCGTGCTCCTGCCCCTCGTGGGGGCCGCAGGCCTCGGCGTGAACGCCTTCCGGGAGCGCCTGGACGCGGCCGGCCTCGGGAAGGTCCGGATCCCCCGGTTCCCCGAGCGCTCCGTGATCTACGCCCGCGACGGCTCGGTCCTCGCCACGGTGTTCCTGGACGAGAACCGCCGCATCGTCCGGCTCGAGGAGGTCTCCAAGGTCGCCCGCGACGCCGTCATCGCCATCGAGGACCACGGCTTCTACGAGCACGGGGCCCTGAACTTCACCTCCCTGATCCGGGCGGCCCTCGCGAACCTGGCCGCGGGCGAGATCACCCAGGGCGGCTCCACGATCACCCAGCAGCTCGTGAAGAACGCGATCATCGGGGACACCTCTCAGACCTTCGCCCGGAAGTTCCAGGAGGCCGCCCTGGCGATCCGCGTGGAGCGCCGCTACACGAAGGACGAGATCCTCGAGATGTACCTGAACGACGTCTACTTCGGGAACGGCGCCTACGGGATCGGGACGGCCGCCGAGACCTACTTCCGCAAGCCCGCGCGGAAGCTCACCCTGGCCGAGGGCGCGCTCCTCGCGGCCCTGATCCGCGCGCCCGGCGCCTACGACCCCATCACGAACCCCGAGGCCGCGCTGGCGCGCCGGAACCTGGTGATCGACCGCATGGTCCAGTACGGGTTCGTGAGCGCCGCCAAGGGCGAGCGCGCCAAGGCCCGCCCCCTCGGTCTCGCGCCCGACGCAGGGCCACCCGAGCAGCGGGTGGAGCCGTTCTTCGTCACGTACATCCGCAGCCAGATCCTCGACGACCCCGCCGGGGAGTTCGAGGCCCTCGGGGCCACGCGCAAGCAGCGGGTCCACACGCTCTACCAGGGCGGGCTGCGGATCTACACGACCCTCGACCCGGACTGGCAGCGGTACGCCCAGCAGGCGGTGCTCACGAAGCTCGACCCCCGCCGGGGGCCGGACGCCTCCCTCGTCTCGGTGGACGCGAAGACCGGGGCGATCCGCGCGATGCTCTCCGGCAAGGCCTACGAGCGGGACCAGCTGGACCTGGTCTGGCAGGGGCGCCGGCAGGTGGGCTCGGCCTTCAAGCCCTTCACCCTCGTCGCCGCCTTCGAGCAGGGTTTCCCGCCGGGCAAGGTGTACTCCTCGGCCTCCCCGAACTGCAAGATCCCCGGCTGGATCAGCCAGACCGGGTGCGTGAGCAACGCCGAGGGCTCATCGGCCGGCAGCTTCGTGGACCTGTGGAGGGCCACCGAGGACTCGATCAACGTGGTCTTCGCGCAGCTCGCCGTGGACGTGGGGCCGGAGCACATCGTGGACGTCGCCCACCGGATGGGCGTCACGGCGCCGCTCGACCCGGTCCCCTCGATCACCCTCGGCGTCGAGGAGGTCTCGACCCTGGACATGGCGAGCGCCTACGCGACCCTGGCGAACGACGGGATCCACTGCGAGCCCTTCGCCGTGGCGCGGATCCTCGAGCCGAAGGAGGGCGGCGGGTACCGCCCGATCTACCGGCACGAGCCGGACTGCCAGCAGGTCATCGAGCCCGACATCGCGCACCTCGTCACGGCGATGCTCCAGCGCGTGGTCTGCTGCGGGACGGGAACCGTCGCCGACGACGGCATGGGCCGGCCGGTGGCGGGCAAGACCGGCACGGCCCAGGACTACACGAACGTCTACTTCGCCGGGTACACGCCCCAGGTGGCGACCGCGGTGTGGGTCGGGTTCCCCTCCGGTCAGATCCCCATGAACACCTACTACGGGACCTCCGTGTTCGGCGGGACCCTCGCGGCCCCGATCTGGAACGCGTTCATGGTCCGGGCCACCGCGGGGATGCCGGTCGAGCGCTTCGAGCCGCCCCCGAGGCCGCCCACGGGGAAGGTCCCCGACGTCGTCGGTCTGCGCTCCCAGGCGGCGCAGCAGGTCCTGGTCGAGGCGGACTTCACGCCGGTGGTCGAGAAGGTGGACTCGATCGAGCCGGTGAACACGGTCCTCGCCCAGACCCCCGCGGCGGGGACCACCCTGCCGCTCGGCTCGGCCGTGACGCTCCAGGTCTCCAACGGGAAGGGCGAGCCCGTGACGGTCCCCCGGGTGGTGGGCATGGGAAAGGTCCGGGCCGTCCAGACGCTCGAGGCCGCCGGGCTCGTGGCCGCGGTCGTCTTCGTGGAGGTCGACGACCCCGACCTCGTCGGCCGCGTCGTCGCGCAGGTCCCCATCGGGAACAAGGTCGTGAGCGCCGGTTCCACCGTCACGATCTCGGTGGGCGTCGCCGGCCAGGGCGGCGGTCCCGGGCAGGGACAGGGCGGGGGCCAGGGGGGCGGGGGCCAGG
>FWPU01000920.1_pt1 | contig 92689 bp, 76 predicted proteins | sample 2228361 | NCBI WGS metagenome assembly FWPU01 (sample SAMEA103939777, study PRJEB20133) | metagenome
GCAGCCGACCGAAGTCGCTGCGTTCGACTTGCATGCATTAGGCACGCCGCCAGCGTTCGTCCTGAGCCAGGATCAAACTCTACATTGCTGGTATTGAGCAACAGCTTACGCTGTTTCTCTCACCAACCAAATTGACGTGGCGTTATATGATGAACACTCGTCATTCAGTTGTGAAGGTGCCCTGCGGAACGACGGGAAAACAAAACCAGGAAAGTTCAGCATTACTGAAGTTTCCTGGCGACGTCTCTGAATTATAACTTCAGCGCGTTTCGCTCGGTTTTGCTCTCCACTTGTTTGGTCTACCTCGCTGCTCGCGAGTGAGACACCGTTCGTTCCAGCTCGCGTAGTATAGCACGTCGACTACAGGCTGTCAAGAGGTTTCCAAAAACCTCGTTTTTTGCCTTTGTGAAGAGCTAAAAACCCGTTTTTGCGCTTAGGTTGATTTTGTGAATTTTTCACCACTTTTGCGATTCTCGCGCGCCGCCTGAACACGCTCATTCGGAAGATATACGCTCACAGCATACCCGATCGGTTAGCAATCAGAAAACGATCTTCATACGGCAACGAGCAATCACGGGACGAAGAAAAACAGCGGCTTTCTGCGCATGTTTGCCTTGTGCTACTATTTGAGGAGACATCTGGTTTCTGAGGGATGAGACACTATGCTCGATCTTGCTCAATCACTGCGCGGCACGGTTGTGGTTGAAGTCGCCAGCTACATTCCCGGGCCGCTCTGCACCGCGATTCTGGCCGGTCTCGGCGCAACCGTGATAAAGATTGAACGTCCCGGCGGTGATCCAATTCGAACGCTGCCTCCACTCGATCAGACCGGTATCAGCCCATTATTTGCTTTGCTCAATCGCGCCAAGCAATGTCGCACAATGAACCTGCGTGAGGTCGCTGATCAGACAGCCCTACACGAACTGCTGCGCAACGCTGATGTGCTTGTCGATGGAATGCGTCCTGGCGCGCTGGCGCGGCTGGGTTTCTCCGATCACGTCTTGCTGAGCGCCAATCCTCGCCTGTTGATTGTTGCTATCAGCGGTGCGCCTGCCGACCATCCGCGTCGCAACGAAGCACTGCATGACTTGAATGCGCAGGCGCTGGCTGGATTGTTGACGGCAGGGGAAGGCATTCCTCGCGTTCCTGGCATTCACGCTGCCGATATGGTCAGCGGTCTGGTAGCGGCAAGCGCGACACTGGCGGGCTTGCTTGCGCGAGCAAGCACCGGGCGTGGTGGACGAATCGAGACTTCGATGTTGGCGGCAGCGCGCTGGCTGGCCGCACCTGCGCTAGCTTTAGCGCAGGCCGATCTCCAGCATGATCCCGCTCTCAGCGGTGGACTGGCTTGTTATCGGCTCTATCAAACCGCCGACGATCGTTATCTGGCCGTTGCCGCATTAGAAGGCCATTTCTGGCAACGAGTCTGCGCCACACTCGGCATGGTCGAGCTGATACCGCTCCAGTACGATCGCGCGGCGCAAGCGGCAGTGATTGCGGCGCTGACCACCGCTTTCCGCCAGAAAACTCTAGCCGAATGGCTCGATGTGTTCGCTCCCCTCGATGCCTGTGTTTCACCGGTGGTCACGCCGGTTGAAGCGGCTGGCGATGGGCCGGTGAAGGTAGAACTACCAATCGCGACCGGTGATCTTTATGGAACGAGTGTAACCGGCTGACCAGCCGCCAGTTGGGCAATTGCCGGACGCAGTTCATCGAAGGTAATGCCGCCCTCATAACGCGCCTGAATCACGCCCTCGCCATCGACAAGGAATGTCCACGGCTCAGTGCGCAGTTGCCACTCCTGCATCGCTGGCACCAGTCTGGCCTGCTGGAATGACTCGCCGAACGGATAGGGATACACTTCAACGTGGAGGAAATTGACGCGATCGCCAAATTCACTCTTGAGTTGTTTCAAAACAGCCATATTCGGCGCGCAGACGGCTGTCTGACAGTATCCAGGCGTCGCAAACGAAACAACGAATGGCTTGCCGCTCGCCAGCGCATCGGCAATAGTCATCTGGTAGAAATCAGGATCAGGGCGTGGATCTGATGTTAACTGATCAAGAGACGGCACATCGGCAGCCGTGAGATTTCGAGAGGGAATCGCTTTATCGCCGACCATAGGCGCAAATGCCCGCTCACTCACATCAAGCCGGATGCGGCTAACCTGCGAACCACCGGTTTGGGGAATGGTAATTTCGGCTTCCCAACCACCCGGTCGGTCGAGATTGGCATACGCTACGTAAAGACCAACCGGCAGGCCCTGTCCTCGGTAGACAGCCTGCGTCGTCGCAACCGGCGTCGCGCGATCACCGCCGGGGCCAACATAGAACAGCGTGACCCCCAACGATAGATTTGGATCATTGAGCGGCACGCCTCCCTGAAGCAACCCGAATGGAAGTCGGTTAACGCCGACGACCAGCTCTGAGGCGGCGATAACCGGGGCGATCGGCGCTGTCGCAGGGGTTGGTTCTGCGACCTGCTGCCCACAGCCGGTCAGGATGACGGCAATGACTATTGCTAACAGGTAGAAACGGCTCTGCTTCATCACTGCGCTCCGCTATTCAAGGACGTTTCGATAGAAGGTTGCTCGATAAGTTGTGGCGTTGTATTCAACGACGACGATAATTTCCCACAATCCTTCCATAGTATACGCCGTTCGCGCCCAGTAGCGCCCAGGGCCATCCGGTAAAGCAACCGGGCGCGTTACGCCCATTGGCATTGCCGGCATGTCGAGATCGAGATAGACATACGCCTCATTCACCGGTTGCCCCTGCTCATCACGCAACACCACTACAAAATCGACTGCGGTGTTCATCCGCGGCTCATCGGGAGTTTCCAGCGTGATCGACAGGCCATCAACGACAACGGTTTGACGGAGGGATTCGGCGCTGCCACAAGCGATCAGAATTCCCAGCATCACCCAGACCAACAGAAGCGCGAACAGACGACGGCTATGCATGAAAAAAACCTGAAACTGCAATGCGCGCCTACCATCTCGCTCAGCGCTGCATGTCCTTACCGAATCCGGCCCGCGCGCCTTCAACCAGGAAGGGGAGAGCGGCAAGCTGCACCAGATGAAAGAGACCGTTATGATCAAACGGCACCCCTGCTACTGTGTACTCGAGTGAGCTGGTCTGGATGGCAGCAGCGATCATGGTGATCAGGATGCCGATTGTCATTTGAGCGCTGCCGGGCAAGCGCTGCTGGCGAGCCAGATCGGCGTAGAGCGCCAGCGCCAACAGCATCGCGCTGAGTTCGTATAGGATAAAGATCAGAAAACCACGACGCAGACGATGGCTCAACCAGACAAACACGGGCACAATAAGTGCCAGGGCGGGAAACGCCCGTCGAGCAGCCGGTTCCCCCCACCGATCGCCGATAGCGCCAGTAGCGAAGAGCGCGATGATCAGGCCAAGACAGCCATTGAGCGGCACCCAGAGCTGCTCGCGGGTCGTTGTTGACCAACGAATCCCGTGAATGGCGGCGCCGAGAAGGCCACTGACCGCCAGCAACCCAAACGCCGCCCGCCAGATTCGGGCGCGCCAGCCAGTGCCCACGCGCAGACGCTGGATCGCAACCAGCGCAGCCACGGCCAACGCAAGATCGGTGGCCGCCGTAGTTTGCTCGCGTGGATCGGCCACCAGCCATGGCATCACTGATGAGCCATCCTGCCCCGACTCGCTCATAACACAATCTTTCGCTCGGCAATCAGGCGCTGGCGCAAGCGACGGAAGAGCGTTTCGTAGTCAAGCCGCTCGTGCGTGATTTCGTACTTGTACGCCTGCAACATTCGATGCACCTCGGCGTTCAACCGATCCTCGACTTCCAGTTCATCGGTCATAATCTCGCGAATTGCGATGCGCAATTCGGCATCTCCGGCCTGAAAAAGCACGCCATCGGTATCAGCAAGCACATCAACCAGCATCTCGGCCAGATGATCAACTTTTGCCGGTGAGAGTTTCATCGCTTCCTCCTTGCGCAGCATTTGTCGTTAGATTCGACCTGCCGCCCGGAATGCCCGCCGCATCTCAGTCAATTCTGCCAACCGTTCTGCGGGCAACGGGCGCGCGCCCCCGAACAGGTGGGCGGCCAACAACATACGCGCGCAATGCTCAATCTGCTCCATTCGGTGAAAGGCTTGCATGAGCGTTGCGCCATAGGTGATAGCGCCATGGTAGGCGAGCAAGATGGCATCGTGATCGGCTACGAAGGGCGCAATTGCCGCGCCCATTTCGGGCGTGCCGGTCAGCGCGTAGGGCGCAGTTGGAATTGGCCCCAGCGCGATCAGCGCTTCGGGAAGCAGCGGTTCGGCCAGACTGACCCCGGCGAGCGTCGCGCCAACCGCAGTTGGCGGATGGGCATGAATGCAGGCCATCACATCAGGCCGCCGCGCGAGCACGAAAAGATGCAGATAGCGCTCAGACGAAGGCTGACGACCGGGCGCGCCGCGCACCAGTCGCCCTTCGTTATCGACCACTACCAGATCATCAACAGTCAACATCCCCTTCGCCAGCCCGGCAGGCGTCATCAAAATGGAACCATCAGGCAGACGAGCCGACAGATTGCCATCGCCAGCGACAATCAACCCGCGCTCGTAGAGCAGGCGGCCACACATCACCATCTCTGCGCGCAGCGTCGCTTCAATGTCGGTCATAGATTGAGTGATCATAGCGTTTCTGTTGACGCAGACGAATAAATAATACGATTGCAATGATCCATCCTGCCCAGGCCAGGACAGGACGACTAAACCGAATCGTCAACATCAATCCAAACAGGAGGGCGCGGAGACCGCCGACTAACCAGCGTTTAGCCAGATCGGGGCGCGGAGACACACTCCAGTCAATCTGTTCGATCCGTGTCAACAACCCGCGCTCAACACATCCCTCCAGCGAGAAAAGATAGATCGTATCGGTATGCTGAGCAGCGAGTTGCAGATCACGCTCCAGCGCCTCCCAGTTCAGAGGCGGCAAATCATCAGCGCTGCTTGCGCGCACCGCGCTGCCGGCAATGCAACCCACAGCAATCGCATCAGCCGCTGTGCCATAACTATCAATCAAGGCGCCGCCAAGATCGTTGCCCAGTTTTTCAAGGGGAATGCTACTGAAGCAGAGCAAAACCTCAACGTCGGCAGGCAGATCGACGATGTCGAGCGCGCGCTGGATGATCGTTGTCGCAGCGCGGCGATCATCGACGATGAGGGGCAACTGGTAGGTATGAACCTCATAGCCGTCGTGATGGATCTCGGCGATCAGATCGAGATAGGCAGCCCGCCCGCCGTCGTAAAGCACGTTTTCATGCGCCAGCCAGATCCGGCGCGCAATGTCGCGGATGCCCCGTCGCCGACTGGCAATCACTTCACCCAGCGGAGGCTCGATATCGAGACCAATAGCCTGCACCTGAAGCTGATGGGCCTGGATCCATTGTCGGGCAGCCCGGTAACGCTCGATTGCCTGAGGGTAGTTCTGGAGATTGAACCAAAAGCCCTCTTCAGCCTGAAGCAACAGCCAGGCAACGACCGGAATTCGGTGGCGGTTGAGTGTTGCGATCGCGATTGCTGTCTCTTGCGAGAGATTGTGCAATGCAACGGCAACGCCATACTCCCCGTTCGCCAGCAGGGAGAGAACACCTGGCGTCGCCAACAACTCGAGCAGGGCCGACCCTTCGAGTTCACAGAAGAAGATGATGCGGGGCCGTCCCAGAACTGGCGGTATGTTGCTGGGTAGTGATGTCGTTTGCACAGATGCATTATAGCACTCTCGCTTTCATGTCGTCATCTGAGCAATGGCTGGATGGCGACGCCAGTGCTGGGTTTCCTGTTCGTAGGTATGCGCAAGCTGGAGTACGCTCAGATCGGCGCGCGGACGACCGATAATCTGAATACCGACCGGCAAACCGTCGCGCGTGAAACCGGCTGGCACCGATATAGCCGGCAGATTGCACACCGAGATGTAGTAGCACGATCGCATCCACTCGATATAGTTTTGCATCTTGATGCCGTTGATCTCGGTCACGTACTGTTGCTCGATCGGAAAGGGCGGCACCTGACTGACCGGTGCCACAATGTAATCATACGTCTGCATAAAAGTGTATAACCGCTCTAACAGCGCGGCATGCAGGCGCATCGCCCGGCCCACTTGAGGGCCGGTAAGCGCGCGACCGGCTTCGATATTCCAGACGACCGTCTCCTTGATCCGTGAGCGTTCGCGATCAAGGAGTTCGCCCAGAGTCAGCTCGTAGCGCAAGGCGCGCATCACGTAGAAGATCTCATCGGCATCGGCGAGATCTGGTGTAGCGTCCTCGACAACGCAACCGATGCGCGCGAAGACCTCGCGCTGCCCGGCCAGCACTTCGCTGACCCGCGGATCAACCGGCAACCCGCCCAAATCGGCGCTCCAGGCAATGCGCGCACCGCGGAGATCAGCCGTAAGCGGCTGAGCGAAGATTTGAGCCGGTTCGCTGATCGAGAGCGGCGCGCGCAGATCCGGGCCGGCAATGGCCTGCAGGATGAGCGCAATATCGGCGACCGTGCGCGCCATTGGGCCATCGATAGCAAAGGGCAGATAGGGCGTGGGATCAGGCCAGACCGGCACGCGACCGGGCGAGGGGCGAAAGCCGACGACATTGCAGTAACCAGCCGGATTGCGCAATGAACCGCCGAGATCACTGCCATCGGCGATGGGGATCATGCCGCATGCCAGCGCCACTGCTGCGCCTCCGCTGCTGCCGCCACAGGTTTTGCTCAAGTCGTAGGGGTTGCGGGTGGCGCCAAATACAGGATTGAACGTTTGCGAACCGGCGCCAAACTCTGGCGTGTTCGTCTTGCCGATGGTCACTGCTCCTGCAGCTTTGAGGCGAGCAACGATCAAAGCATCAAAATCGGGCACGAAATCGGCAAAGATAGGCGAGCCATACGTCGTGCGCATTCCTTTTGTCTCGGCCAGATCCTTGTGCGCAACCGGCAATCCGGCCAGCGGGCCAGGATCATCTCCTTGCTTCAACGCCGCATCGATTGCGCGGGCGCGAGCGTGAGCGCCTTCGATATCGAGAGTGACAATCGCATTGACAAGGGGGTTGATCGCTTCGATCCGGGCGAGATGCGCTTCCAACACTTCAACTGCTGAAACCTCGCGCTCGCGGATCAGACGGGCAATGGTAGTCGCCGGTTGCAGGCACAGATCAGCCGTAGACATCGTTTTTCACCTCAATGGTCAAGGATCGGACACCTGACAGGCGCGCAGGCGGTGTTAAGCCAGTGTGGCAGCAATCAGTCTGTCAGGTGATGCGCGAAGCACTTCTGATTCGGCAGCGCCGGTCGCTCTTCGCGTTGAGACGACAGGCAGGCACAGAGAGCAATTTGCCGGTGAAACCCCGGTGCAGTGTTTGATTGTACTGCTGAGCCTTTCCAGTATACTCGATGATCCTTAAACCCCGACCTCATGCGAGCAGAATGACTCTGAATCGGCGCACCGCAAACTGGTATATGATGCAAAGCATCAGCGCACAGACAAGAGGATATCAGCATGAGCAACTGGATGATTTACGGCGCAAACGGGTATACCGGAGAGCTGATTGCCCGCGCAGCGGCAGAGGCCGGACTGCGGCCACGTCTGGCTGGACGCAATGCAGCCGCCATCACCGCGCTGGCGCGCGAACTCAATCTGCCGGCAACCATCTGTCGTCTTGATGATGCTACGGAATTGCGACGGGCATTGCGCGATGTGCAGCTCGTCTTGCACTGCGCCGGCCCTTTTCAGGAAACGAGTGCGCCAATGGTCGCCGCGTGTCTGGAAACAGGAGTTCACTATCTCGACATTACCGGCGAGATCGGGGTCTTCACTGCGATTGCCGCGCAGGACAACGCTGCCCGTGAGGTGGGGATCATGTTAATGCCAGGAGTGGGGTTTGATGTCGTGCCTTCAGATTGTCTGGCGGCGCATCTCGCCCGCCGTCTGCCAGATGCAACCCGGCTGACGCTCGCTTTTCTAGCGCTGGGCAGTATTTCGCGCGGAACCGCCACGACTATGCTAACGATGGCAATGCGGGGTTGTGAACGGCAGAATGGTCAGATCATCACCACGCCACCACTGCACAGGGTGCGAATGTTCGATTTCGGACGCGGCCCACAGCCGTGTGTCAGCATCCCCTGGGGCGATGTAGCCACTGCGTACTACACGACCGGCATCCCAAACATTACTGTTTTTGTCGCAATTCCCCGCCGATTCCAGCGCTGGCTTGGACCTGGCCGGATGCTCGTTCCTTTGTTGAGTTTGCCGCCAGTGCGCAGTGGCCTACGCTGGCTGATTGGCCGCACACTGTACGGGCCAGACGCAACTGTGCGCGCTACCGGCAAAAGCCTGATTGCAGGCGAAGCGATGAACGATCGCGGTGAACGAGTAAGCAGCCGATTGGTCGGGCCGGAAGGATACGCGCTGACAGTAGCCACGGCGCTCTTGATTGCGCGGCGCGTACTGGCTGGTCAATGGAAGGCCGGATTCCACACACCAGCGGGGTTGTATGGACCGGATCTGATCTGTGAGGTGCCGGGTGTACAGCGCGAAGACGTGGCATGACGACAATACGACCAACGTTCCCTAATTGCGCAGCATCATCGTTGACTGCCGAGCATCATCTGGCGTGACGTTCAGAAACTGCCAGAACCACTCGTCTGAGCAAGGAAGTGCGGCGCCCAACTGCTGACGACACAGGTCAAGGCGGACAGATTCAGAAGAGACAACGGTGGGCGCTGGTGAGATTGAACAGCACGGATCGCTCTCACCTCCAGCCCTTCTCCCGCTCGGTGGGAGAAGGGCTGAGAGGGTCATTTACCGGCATATCACAATCCATCGCATCGCGTGAGGTTGTCGTATATTCTATCTACCACTTAAAGACAACCCGATTTCGTTCAGGGCCGCGTCATCTGGCGCAGGATCTGCTGTCGCTCTTCGGCAGTCATCAGACCGAAACTATCGCCACGATTGATGTACACAATCTCTTCGTTCTTGATACCGACGATCAGATCAGGCAGCTTGTCACCATTCACATCGGTCAAACGCATCGTCACCGGAGTCAAATCCTCGTTCGCACCAACCAGGTATGGCCCAATCAGCGTGCGAGTCTTGCTCACGTCGCCGCCGGGAATCTCAATGATCAGCACCTGGCGGTCGAGGTTCATCGCGATCAGGCGGGTTGGTCCCAGGGTTTCTTCTGCCCGACCGACCTGCGCAGTGACATGGACGGTTCGCGGACGACCATACCGCCAGTCGTCGATGAAGACCTGCCCCCATCCAACGCCTGCACTGACCACGACATAGATGGCCATGATTGCAAGCAGAGCGGTAACGATATATGCTGTACTGCCTAACGCCGGAACTGGCATCACTACGGAGGACATCCGGCGAGGCGAGCGGATTTCACGACTTGTCACAGCCATCGTATGCCTCCTCCAAAACACTTCCGAACAAAAGTTCTGTAGATCATTTGTTCGGGATTATAACAAAGAGCGACGACGTTGTCAAGAACTTTTGTGCTATGTTTCGTTCACATCTGTGACAAGAAGGCGAACGAGAAAATCAACGACGCTGATAATGCTGCGCAGAGAGTTCAATTTACGTGACACGGCCAGCGCTATATGGCCATGCAACATCGCGACCTTGCCCGCCTGACCAACCGTGTCAGACAGGTTGTGGTACAATGCCTGATGGTAACACCACTAGTACTCGTGTAGCCGCCGTATGCTGATAGAGTTGCAGATCCAGGATTTCGCGATTATCGACCGGCTGCATCTGCGCTTCGAGCAGGGCTTCAACGTGCTGACCGGCGAAACCGGCGCCGGCAAGTCGATCATCATCGATGCGCTTGGCACGTTGCGCGGCGACCGCGTCGATCCGACTTTTGTGCGAGCGGGTTGCCCACGAGCGCGGGTCGAAGGCGTGTTCAGTCTGGATGATTGTCCACATCTGCTCCCTTTGCTGACCGAATACGATCTCGGCAATGACGATGATGGGCAGGTGATTTTGAGCCGCGAAATCTCGGCGGAGACCGGACGAAGCGTCGCTCGCGTCAATGGTCGGGCGGTGAACAGCAGCGTGCTGCGCGATATCGGCAGTCGGTTGATCGATATTCACGGTCAGCATGAGGGACAATCGCTCTACAACCCACGCACCCATCTCGATCTGCTGGATCGGTTCGGCGAATTGCTTCCGTTACGCCAGCGCGTAGCCGATCAACTGGCTGCACTACGCGAGATTCGATCGCAACTGACCGATCTGCGCACCGGAGAAGCGCGCAGGCAGGCGCGGATCGACGAACTGGAAATGTTGCGTGACGATGTGTGCGCGGCCAGGCTGAAACCGGGTGAAGAAGAGCAGTTGATACGAGAACGGGCGCTGGCGCAGAATGCGGCCCGGATTGCAACACTGGCCGGTGAGGCATACACAGCGCTCTATACCGGCAGTGAGGGACGCGGGGGGCGAGCAGCCATTGAGATACTGGCCAGCGCTATGGCGGCGCTTAATGAACTGGCCCGCCTTGATGAGCGAGCAGCGCCGCTCGCTCAGCAGGCTACTGAGTTGCACTATCAGCTCGAAGACCTGGTTGCTGCGCTGCGCCGCTATCGCGCCGACCTCGATGTTGATCCGCACCGCCTTGATGCGATCGAAGATCGCCTGACCATCCTCCGCGACTTGCAACGCAAGTACGGCGCCGATCTGGCGACGTTGATCGAGCGGGCAGCGCAGGCTGAGGCCGAGATCGAACGACTCCGCGATAGCGCAACCCAGATTACCCAACTGGAAAAGCAAGAGCAGGTTTTGCTGAATGAGCTGGGACGGCTGGCCGATGAGCTATCTCGTCGCCGACGCGCAACTGGCGAGCAATTGAGCCAGCAGGTGAGCGAAGCGATGCGCGACCTGGCAATGCCAAATGTACGATTCGCGGTTGCAATCACGCACGAAGAGGATCCTGATGGTCCACTGATCGACGGACGACGCCTGGCCTGTGATCGCACCGGGATCGATCGCGTTGAGTTTCTCATCGCGCCAAACCCCGGTGAACCACTGAAACCGCTGGCGCGGATCGCATCTGGCGGCGAGAGCGCCCGGCTGCTGCTGGCCTTGAAGTCAATCCTGTCACAGGTTGACGAAGTGCCGTCACTGGTCTTCGACGAGATTGATGTTGGAGTCGGCGGTCGAGCCGGTCACGTGGTCGGGCAGAAACTGTGGACAATCAGTCAGCGCCATCAGGTCTTGTGCATTACCCACCTGCCCCAGGTAGCAGCATTCGCTAACAGTCATTATCACATTCGCAAAGAAGTGAGCGCCGGACGAACACGCACTACGGTTGAGCACCTTTCCCCCGAACAACGGATCGATGAGCTGGCGGCGATGCTCGATGGTATACCCAACGATCACAGCCGGGCCAATGCGCGACAGATCCTTGAACGCGCGCATGCATGGAAACTGCAACATCAATCTGCGCCGGTGACGTGAAGCGGACTGATCGCTCGCGCGCGGTTGCAGCAGAGAGGCTACGACATTCGCTATGTCAAGCACTATCAGTCGCTGGAGTGCCCGCATCGTCGAGGCAAGCTGGTTACTGGCACTGACCTTCATCCCTATCTACTTCAATCTCTACTCTGCCCGCCATTTTGAACCAGATAAGGCGGCGGTCTTACGCTCGCTGGCCCTGATTGGGGTGACAGCGGGCCTGATCTGGCTCATCGACCGCCAGAATCAGCGCGGCAACGAATTGGCATCATCGCCATCACCCTGGTGGCAGACGCTGCGCGCCACGCCCCTCTTCTGGCCGGTGGCGGCGTACACTGCGGTGTTCATCGTGACCACGATAACTTCGGTGACGCCGGCAACCAGTCTGTGGGGATCATATCAACGGATGCAGGGCCTGTACACCTACCTATCATATATAGCGCTAGGGGTGCTGGTCGCATTCACGCTCCGCGCGGTCGAACAGCGCGAACGGATGATTTCGCTGGCGCTGGCGGCCAGTGCAGTGGTGTCGATCTACGGCATCATGCAGCACTATCAGCTCGACCCACTGCCATGGCGGGGCGACGTCATTGCGCGAGTAGCCTCGACACTGGGCAACTCTATTTTCGTCGCGGCATACCTGATCATGATCGCGCCGATCGCGCTCTACCGCATGCTGACAGCACTGACGGCTGCGCGCTCGGCGCCGACTTCCCTACAACCGGCGGCAGAATGGCGCTGGGCAATTGCAGTTGCCTTCTTCTGGCTCACCGGCGCGCTGCTCATTCTGGCGATGCTGAAATTCAGCGTGGCGGTCAGAACGATCGATTTTCGCTACTGGTGGACACTGCCGGGCGCAATAGCCTGCGCTACGGCGCTCTGGTGGCTGCCGACTGCGCCCCGCGGACGGTCACTGCCACGCTGGCCGCTGGCGCTGACGCTGGTCTTCCTGCTTGGTTTTGGGCTGGCATTCGCAATCAATGCTGCGGCAGGCATTCAGCAGTTCGCGCCGGCTGACGTGGCAGTCAATGCGCGCGACTGGTGGGTCTGGCTTGGCATCGCCGGATGCGCGCTCCTGATCGGCTACGGACTGGCATGGACAACTACGCCGCCGCAGCCCCCTTCCCGTCTCACCTGGCAATTGCAGGCTGCTGGCAGCGCTATCGTCTTTACGCTGACCCTGATCACCATCTTCTTCAGTCAGAGTCGCGGCCCCTGGATCGGTCTCGGCGCAGGACTGTTTCTGTTTGTTTCGCTCACGCTCTGGTATGGGCGCAAACGTTTGCAGACCACAGGCAAGCAACGAGAAGCCCGCTTGCTTGCCCGGGCGCTTGTGGCATGGATTGCGATTACTCTGCTCAGCGGCGGTTTTCTGATTGTATTCAATCTCTCGGATGCGCCGTTCTTCGCCAGGCTGCGCGAAGTGCCGTACATCGGTCGCATGGGGCGCCTGCTGGAAGTTGACAGCGGCACTGGCCTGGTGCGGCGCCTGATCTGGTTCGGCGACGAATACGGCGGCGGCGCGGTTGGACTGGCGACCAGCGATCCGTTGCGGCTGCTGATCGGGTGGGGGCCAGAGAGCATGTTCGTCGCCTTCAACCGCTTTTACCCCCCGGCGCTGGCGAATGTCGAGGCGCGTGGCGCTTCCCCCGATCGCTCGCATCAGGCATTTCTCGATGAAGTAGTGACAAAGGGTCTGCTCGGACTGGCCGCCTACCTGTGGGTGGCTGGGAGCTTCGCGGCAATCTGTCTGCGCCAGTTGCGACAGACAGACGAATGGCAACAGCAGGCGCTGATCATCGCCATTCTGAGCGCAGTAACGGCTCATCTGGTCGAAGGGCTGACCGGCATCCCAATTGTGGCCACCCTGATGCTGTTCTGGCTGTTGCTCGGCCTTACCGTTGCGATCGAGCAGCGCGCGCAGGCGCCTGCGCGCCCGCCGGAACCGGTCACGGCAGCCAAACCAGCGCGTCAGTCTCCGACAACGCGGCGTGGCGGCGCTCCGGCGGCGCGACGACCGGCGAGTCGGCGTTCGACCAACGGCACGTTCGGCGTCGCCAGCCTGCTCGGTCTGGTTGCGGCGGGTCTGATCTGGTGGCTGAACATCCAGCCAGTGTATGCCGACATGCGGTTCCAGCAGGCGCAGAGTTACAGCGAACAGCGCAACATCTCGCTCAGAACCGCGTTGCAAGGTCTCAACGAGTATCTGGCGACCATACGCGCCAATCCAGGCGAAGACTTCTACTATCTGCATCTGGCGCGCGCGTTGATGACCCTATCGGACGCATTGCGCGCGCAGGTTGGCGAGCTGGGAGAGGCCGGCACACCCGATCTTGAGCTGCTGCTCCAGCAACGAAACATTGACGAACTTACCACCTTTATACAGCGTTCAACCCCCGCGAGTCTGCTGGCGTATGCGGAAGCGGCGTTGCAGCGCGCTCACCAGCTCAATCCGCTCAACAAGGATCACTACGCCAATCTGGGACGACTCAACACCTTTTGGTACGGAGTCAGTGGAGATGTGCAGCGACTATACACGGCGTTATCCTGGTACGAACGAGTTGCGGCGATAGCGCCGCACGATGTCACACTGATGAACGAGCGGGCCGGGGTGTTGATCCAACTGGCTGAATACGCAACGACGGCAGGAGATGCGGCACAGGCGAGCGGGTATTTCGAGCAGGCCGACGAATTGCTGCAAACATCGGCGCAACTTGATCCACTCTACGGCGACACCTTTTTGCGGCGCGGCGATCTGGTGCGCTTTCGCACCGGCGATCTGGCGGCAGCCACAGCACTGTACACGCAGGCCATCGAGCGCGCGCCGCAACAGATGGCCGACAATCTCCCTCGCATTGCCCGCGCCTTGAACAACCAGCCCGATCTGCTCCAGCAATTGCGGCAAGCCTTTGCGACGCAGGCCGAACGCGCCGATCGTGAGCTGGCAGAGGCGACTGGCCGACCGGAGCGCGCGTTTGAGCTACCGCAACTGGAGGCGCGAGTCGTTGCGATCTACACCGCGCTGGCGCGGCTGGCCGTGCAAACGAATGATCTGCCAGGCGCACTGACAGCTTACGCGCGCATCATCGCTCTTCAGCCGACCAACATCGCGGCTGGTGAGCAGTACACCCTGATCTTGAGCGAGACGTTGCAGCACGATGCCGCCCTGGCCGAGGCGCGCCGATTGCAGGCCATGCTGCGCGCCAACAATCAGATGAGCGATCTGGCCCGAATTGAGCAATTGATCGCTGCTATCGAAGGCGCTCGCCCGTAGGAACACCGCCGGCGGTGTTCCAAATAATCTGTGCAGGGCACGCTATGACAACCATTGCCCTTATCCTGATTGCCGCGCTCACCTTCTCGATCCTGGCCACGCCGCTGGCCCGGCGAGCGGCCCTCCGCAGCGGCGTGATTGCCGTGCCACGCGCGCGCGACAGCCACACCACGCCTGTTCCGTTGCTTGGCGGCGCGGCCATCTACGCCGCATTCGTAGCTGCGCTGCTCTTGTTTGGCGATCTGGCTCATATTCGCGAGCTTATCAGCATTTTGCTCGGCGCAACGATCGTCTCGCTATTCGGGCTGGCCGATGACCGCTGGGGAATGCCAGCGCTGCTGAAATTAGGCGGGCAAACGCTGGCAGCCACCGTCTTGCTGCTCGGCGGCACACAGGTGCAGCTCTTCCCGTGGCCGGTCATCAATTGGGCGATCACACTGCTCTGGGTAGTCGTGATCACGAATGCGATCAATTTTCTCGACAACATGGACGGCTTATCAGGGGGCGTCGCTACGATAGCAGCAGCTTTTTTCCTGCTGCTAGCGGCGATGAATCAACCGCGACAGGTGTTAGTCGGCGCAATGGCAGCCGCTCTGATCGGAGCCTGCATCGGCTTTCTGCGCTACAACCTCAACCCGGCCAGCATCTTCATGGGCGACACCGGTAGTCTGTTCATTGGTTTCATCCTGGCAGCGCTGGCGATCAAACTCCGTTTCATGGAGAACACGCCAATCGTGACGTGGATGGTACCGGTGTGTGTGCTCGGTCTACCGCTCTTCGACACCACACTGGTTATCCTCGCCCGGTTGCGTCGGCGGGTCAATCCATTTACCACTGCCGGCAAGGATCATATCTCGCACCGCTTGCATGCGCTGGGCATGACGAAACGCGAAGCGGTGCTGACCTGCTACCTGCTGGCCGGCGCCAGCGGGCTGGTGGGGGTCTACATCACGCAGGCGCGACCTGCTGAGGCATATCTGGTCTTCACGGGAGTGCTGATCGTTGCGATCGCCGGGATCATCTGGTTCGAGCGAGTGTGTCCATCGGGCCAGGCGCGGCGGGCAGATCATACCTGAGCGGCACATCAGGCGAGCCATTGTTATGTCATACCGACTTTAGATAGATTGTCACGTATCGGGCAGCCACGTCAACGCTGCCTCAGCGAGCAGGATGCGGCGGGAGCGCTCCGAAGAGCGGTTGCTGGGGCAGCACCGATCGCGCGCCGAACGTTGGGAGGACCGGGCTGGCGACGGTGTGGCCATCGCCTGCTCGCCCTCACTCCCGCCCCGCTCCCGCTGGGAGAGAGGAGCAGTAGCAGGCGCTGGCACATCGGCAATCCCCTCCAGTAGGGGTTTCACTCCCGCTCCCGCTGGGAGAGAGGAGCAGCAGCGGGCGCTGCGGAGCGCTTCCCGCTGACGCGGGGGATTGCTGCGGGCGCTGACGCGCCCTCGCAATGACATGGATCGGGACGACGCCACACGCTCCTGACCAGACAGAAGGATGGCACGGGCGCGCGGGAAGCGCCGCGCGCTGATCTGAAGATGATTGGACACCTAAAGTTGGTATTACATATCAGGTTTCGTTCGACCTTTGATCTTTGCCGGCATCAATGAAAACCTACACCTTAGCGGCTGTCGGGAGCGTGAAGGCATATTACGCGCATTATGCCGAGGATGATCCGCGCCGACAACCATCTGCGGCGAGCCTAGCATGCGTACCGCCGTGTCACGCCGGTTGATGATCAGACACCAGCAGCAAATGAGACGGGGTTGGGCGCCACCGGCGGTACGGCTACAGGAAGCGCCGGCCCGCAGTAGCACAGGCGATCATCGCGCCAGTACGCCAGGCCGATCTCGGTGAGCCACGAGATCACGGTTGTAGCGCGCCGATGAGCGGTTGTCTCAGCCAGTGGCGCGAGTTGCTGCAGGATGCGGGCAACGTCGTGGCGGGTGACACCTTCAGGATGGGAGCGGAGCGCAGCAATAACCGAACGGGTTGGTTCGTAACGGAGGAGCTGGCGGCGGAGGGCAGCGCGCTGATCGGCGCGATTGTAGCGAGTGAAGGCAAGGCCGAATTTGGTTAGTTGAGCAAGATCGGCATGCTCGCTCATTTCGATCAGGCCAATGATCCGCGCCGCCTGCATATAGTAGAGGCCCTGACGCTGACCTTTGGCGCCGATGTACGCTCCAATCTCCTCGGCTGTGGTGCGTCCACGCGCAATCGCCTCAGCGACACGCGCTACGTCCCAAAGCACGTCAGCCTGTGGAATATCTGCGGTTGTCAGCATCACGGTACCTCCTCTTCCTTGCGCGTAACGTCTCGTGCTCGTATCTATACGATACCATAGTAGAACGTTTGTGTCAATAGGTTTTTTCGCCTTCACTGCTGAAGAGATCCGCGCGCGGATAAGGAGTCTTGCATGATCACGTTTTGTCCTCCCCTTCATCCACAGCTCCAGATAGCCGATAGACTGTGACAACTATCCGTTTCTCAGAGCAGGGGATTACCACACCGCGCTCCACGCGGCTCGCAATGACACGCAGCGTGCAGGGATGATTCGGGTCATGCCATTTCACGCGCGATCTTTCTTACCCGGCCACCGGTGGAAACATTAGCGCGCGGGGCGATCTGGAGCATGTAAAGTTGATGATGCACTCGAAGGGGCGTCATCAGATATGAAATGCGCGAAGCGCTGAGTTGAGATTTCAGCGCTCCGTAGCACACATTCCAGCAATCAGGATACAGCGGAGTCGATGCCGGATTCAGACAGATGGCACAGGCTGCATGTTCCATTTGCGAGTATGATGAAACAGGAACAACAATCGCGATACGACGGAGGTTTTTGATGCTGACATACGACGATGTTCCACTGGTTGCCAGTCACGAGGTTGCCATCATCGGCGCCGGCCCGATTGGGATTGAACTGGCGGTCTGTCTGAAGCAAGCGGGGGTTGACTATATCCACTTCGACGCGCGTCAGATCGGCTACACAATGACGTGGTGGCCGCGCAACACGAGCTTTTTCAGCACGACCGAGCGACTGGCAATCGCCGGGGTGCCGATTCCCAACAACCATCAGCAGCGCATTACCGGTGAAGAGTATCTGGCCTATCTGCGTTCGGTCGTTGAGCTGTTCGATCTGGCGATTCAGACTTACGAACCGGTGATCGAATTGACGCGAGCAGCCGACGCTTTTCAGCTCATCACGCAGCCGCAGACCGGGACGCGCAGGTATCACGCGCGCCGGGTTGTGCTGGCGATTGGCGATATGCACTATCCGCACCGGTTGAACATTCCCGGCGAGGATTTGCCGCATGTCAGTCACTATTTTCGTGATCCGCACGACTACTTCCGCCGTCGCCTGTTGATCGTCGGCGGCAAGAATTCGGCAGTAGAGGCGGCGTTACGCTGCTGGCGCGCAGGCGCACGGGTGACGCTGTCGTATCGGCGCGCCCGCCTCGATGAGCAGCGCGTGAAGCACTGGCTGCTCCCCGATTTCGCGGCTCAGGTTGAGGCAGGCACGATCACCTTTTTGCCGCAAACAACACCGGTAGCGATTGACACTCGCGGCGTGACGCTGGCCCGCACCGACGAAGATGGCACACCTACCGGCGAGCAGTTCTTCTACGCCACCGATTTTGTCTTGCTCGCGACCGGTTTTCGCGGTGATCAGAGTCTGCTTGAGCAGGCCGGAGTTACCCTGCAAGGGCCAAACCGGGTTCCGGTGTACGATCCGGCGACGATGGAGACCAACGTGCCGGGATTGTATCTGGCCGGCACGGTTGCCGCCGGAATCCAGCAGCGCTACACGCTGTTTATCGAGAACAGCCACGAGCACGCCGGCAAAATTACCAGGGCGCTTACCGGTCGCTGGCCAGACCGACTGGGGGATGTGGCAGCGCGCACCTACCAGCTCAGTTTTGAGCAGATCGCGGCAAACTAATTCCTGTGATCGCCTCGCGGAAGGATCATCCCTGCACTGCACGGCGCAGCGAAGCATACCGCACTACAGCAGAGAATCATTGCGGGCGCAGCAGCGCCCGCGCCGTAGTGTATGGCGGCGATGCGTTGCCTGCCAGCTCTTTCGCGCGCGCTCCGATGCAGACAAGAGCCTATCAATGGGCAATTTCTGCGCTTGTCAGAGTCACTGAAGTTGCGGTATAGTAATGGCGCGCGGGGCTGTAGCTCAATGGATAGAGCACCGACCTTCTAAGTCGATGGTTGCGCGTTCGAGTCGCGCCAGCCCCGCCAATCTCCTCGGTCACCGTTTCAGCATTACAGCGGCGCAGGGGCGCCACAAATCCCACAGGCTGGCGGTTCCCCGCGCGCCGGCACCCAGATCTGGCACTGTGAGCAACGAAAGCTCAGCGGGCGCGGCCTCGGCGTAGACGGGATCGATTGCGGACGCATTGCTGCGCGCAGACCGGCGTGATCGGGAGCGCCGAGCAATGTGGCCTGCTCGACCCGATCACCAGCAAAGGACAACTCCAGCACCATGCCCGGCGCAAGGAGATGCCGGGCAGTGACATTGACCAGCGCCGCATCATCGATTGTTACTGTCTGTTCTGCGCCGCCTTCGGGCCATGGCTGAGTGGCCAGCGTTACCGTCTCGCCAGCGAAGAAACCGCCCACATTCAGCACTTCTCGGATCACAACCCGCATTGCCAACGCTCCTACGGATGCAGAAACAGGCGGTCGATAGCAGTAGCGAGTTGGCGGAGCGTCGTGACTTCGTGCATCGCGTCACACATCGGCGCATACTTGTAGATGTCGCTGCTGAGCGAACCAGGATCGTAGACGCCCCACTTCCAGCGCTCTTCAGTCGCAAACCAGACCACCCGGCGGGCGCGACGGCGAATCTGCTCAAATGCGGGCAGATTGGGATCATTCTCGTTGTTGCGTCCATCACCGAGCACGATCACAGTGGTGCGCCGATCAACCAGATGGAGCTGGTCGCGGCAAAACTCGGCCAGAGCGTTACCGAGATCGGTACTATAGCTGCGTGTCGGTCGGATCTCGGCCAGCACCTGCGTGATCGCCTGTTCGGGTCGCGATTCGGCAAAGTAGTGCGACATATCGTACAGGCGATCGATGAAGGCAAACGATCGCGTGCGACTGACCTGATCGTGCAGGGCATAGATCATGAGCAGCATACACGACATGACGTGCTGTGTGCTGACGCTACGGTCGCAGAGAATGACCAGCTTCGGCTTGAGATGACGCTTACGATGGCGAACCAGCATCGGCACGCCGCCAAAACGCTGATTAGTGCGAATCGTCGCTTTGGCATCGAGCGTCCCGGTCTTGCCCCGGCGCTGACGCAACGCCAGCCGGGTGCGCAGACGGGCCGCCAGTTTCCGCACCAGTGAACGCATTTCGGGCAGCAGGCTATCATCGAGTTGTTCAAGCGGCAGATCGAGCAATTCGCGCTCGCTGAGCCGCCCCTGCCCTGATCGCGGCCCTTGCCCCTGAGCCTGCTCCTGCATCTGCTGCGCAACCTGCTGGCCGATCTGTTGTTCGAGCGCAGCCAGATTCGCGCGCGCAGCCTGCTCGATGGCGCGGAGCGCCTCTTCGCGCATTCCTTCGGCGCGCAACTGTTCGAGCAACTGGCGCAGCGCCTGTTGCAGCCGGTTCATCTGCAATTCGCGCAGCGCCTGACGCGCCATCCAATCGCGATAGCGCGGATTAGTGAGGTGCGGCGGCGATATCGTGGCCAGCATCGCCCGAATCTGCTGGTTGCTCAATGGCTGGCCATTCACCATGCTCTGGAAGAGCTGACTCAGCGGGCCGGGCGGCAGGCTGGCCAGCAAGCGCTGGAGCGCGCGGGCGAGCTGTTGCTGCTCTTCGGGAGAAAGCTGACCGCCGCCAGCCGGCTGCATGGCGGGCGGCGCGTCTTTGCCGAAGTAGAGCGGGAAGAGTTCGTTGAAGGTCACCTGATCCTGTCGTTCCTTGATCAACGCGGTCTGGAGGGCCAGCCGGAAGACGTCGCGATCAGCAATTCCGGCATGCTCGATGGCGCGTAGCGCATCTGCCGATTCCGCAACACTGATTCGCACGCCAGCAGCGCGCAGGCCAGCAATGAACTCAGTAATCCGTCGATCCATAGCGACTCCGCCTAGTTGTTACTCCAATCGCCGCCACGATAGCCGCCCCGAGGCCGATCAGGTCGATCTGGCCGATCAGGGCGCTCTGGTCGATCTGGCCGATCACCCTGCTGCAACAGGCGACGAGCGCGCTGCAAATCACTCTCATACTTGAGCAGCACGTTCAACGTGGTATCAAGGGTGGCCTTATCGAGTTGACGGGCATTAAGTTCCACCAGCGCCCGCGCCCAATCGAGCGTCTCCGAGACACTGGGATGTTTCTTGAGATCGAGCGTTCGCAGTCGCTGCACCAGCGCCACCGCTTCCCGGGCCAGTTTGGGGGCCAAACCGGGCACTTTCAACTGCACGACCCGCAATTCCGCCTCAAGATCGGGATAATCGATGTGAATGTAGAGACAGCGCCGCTTGAGCGCTTCACTCAACTCACGGGTATTGTTCGAGGTCAGAATGACCGTTGGCACGTGTTTGGCCTTCAACGTGCCCAATTCCGGCACCGAAACCTGAAAGTCGCTCAGCACTTCGAGCAGGAAGGCTTCAAACTCGGCATCAGCCCGATCGATCTCATCGATCAACAACACAACCGGCTGATCGCTGGTGATGGCGCGCAGCAACGGTCGCGGCAGCAGAAAGCGCTCGGAGAAGAAGACATCTTCCTGCGCTGCCAGCCGATCGGCTGCTTCGCGCAAGGTCTGCGCATCACCGAGCATTTCCGAGAGTTTCTCGCGCAGCAACTGGGTGTAGAGCAATTGCTTGGCGTATTCCCATTCGTACAGCGCTTTCGTCTCATCAAGACCTTCGTAGCATTGCAGACGAATGAGTTCGCGTCCCTGCGCGGCAGCCCATGCCTTCGCGAGTTCAGTCTTTCCCACACCAGCCGGGCCTTCAGCGAGCAGCGGTTTGCCGAGGCGTTCGGCCAGAAAAATTGCGGTGCTGATCTCGTCGGAGGCGATATAGTTTTGCCGTCCCAACAGGTCGCGCACATCGGCCATTGAATTGAACATGCCCGGAGACCTTTCTGTGATGGTCTGGTTGAGGATACGGCGTGATGCCGCGATACAGTGCGCATTGTCTGGAAGTGCGTACCGGATATACTGCATTATACCATCGTTTCTGCGCAGATGGAGGATTGCGGCGCGGCAGCGATGACAAACTTCGGCGATCAGGCGATGCCACGCCGAAATCCTAGCGCCGGCGCGTGACTATGCGCTCGTCTTGCACAGCCGACGTCACCGGCTGCCGACTGCGCCACCAGATCAAGCCAAGGCCGCACATGAGGTGGAGCGCCAGCACGCTGACGAAATAGACCGTGTGCTGGCCAACCGTCTGTCGGGCAGCCTCCGGCGCGAGAATGGTTTCGATGCGGGCGGCCACGAATGGGGTGAAAAAGTAGACGGCGCCGCAGCATGCCAGCGCGAGCCGCCACTCGGAGCGCCGACTGATCAGCCAGCCGAACAGGGTTCCCAGCGGCGTGGCAACCACAGTCAGCGCCAGCCCACGCGCGACTGTCGGCGCTCGATTGTCGCCAACAAGCGCAAAGCTGGTCAGGGCCAGCGTCCAGCCGCACAGCATGAACAGGAGCATGATGAACAAGGCGCGCGGATCACGAATCATGGCGCTGGTTCAACTCCTTCGGCCTTCATCTGACGCAGGCGTTTCTCGATCTGAGACTTCAGGCGCTGGATGGCGGTCTGCTGGGCGGCAATCTCCGCTTCAATCTGATCAACCCGATCTTCAAGCTGAGCCAGTGTGGCGACGTAGCGCTGACGCAGGCTGCCTTCGTCGCCGTCGCTGCGCAGGGGGGCAATTTGCTGCTGGAGTCGCTGCTGGCGCTCGAAGACGCGCTGACGTTCCTGGGTTGCCTCATCAATCGCGCGCTGAGCCGCATCGATCTGACGCAGAAGATTGAGCACACCGGCCAGACGCTGCGCCGTCATTCGATCCAGCACCTGATCGCGCAGCCACTCCTGCAACTGTTCACCGGTCAGACTGCTAATTGTCTGGCGACGGGCCAGAATCTGGCGCTCGCACACCACCAGTTCAGCGCGCCCGAATGCCGGCACTGCGACAGCCCAGCGCGCCAACCGGCCAGTGTCGCTCTGGGGAGGCGGCGTATCCACCAGCGTGGTGTGAGCAATGCGCGGATGCTCAACGATCACCACACACGGCTCGGCCAGCGCGCTGGCGATCTGGTAGTGCTGGAAGATCAGCAGGTACTCATCGATGATCAGATCGCCAGCGTTGAGACGCAACCCGGCGACGCGCTGCTCGCGGCGGGTTGTTTCATCGACGGTCACCCCCAACTCTACGGCGTGGAAGACGCTGAATTCCGCGCCGGCGCGCGTGAAAGGCAACACAGATTCCCCGGCATACTCGCCGTCGACGATTACCGTTGCCGGGCCGCGTTCGAGAGTCAGACCGGTCTCATTGCGTATGCGTAACCCGGCCAGCGGGTAGGTCGGCATACGCTGGCGATTGTAGACCAGTTCGCGCTGACCAGACAACCCAATCCCCACAATCGGCGCCATCGCTGACTGGCCGCGCCCCACGCTCACCGGTTGGGTCACCCGATAGGCAAACAGCGCCCCACGTTCTTCGGTGGTAACCTCTGGCGACGCACTCGCCGCCAGCGCATCCAGTTCGTCATCTTCGCCGTAAGGTTCAACTCTCAGCGCCATTGCGCGACGCGACTTGCGCAAACCAGGAGGCGCAGCAGCCGGCTCCGGCGAGCTTGCAAGGAAGGAGATGGCAGGTTGCGCATCTTGAATCAGAGGACGATTCGGCGTCTGCGGTTCATAGAGCTGGTAGCGGAATGAGATTGGCCGACCGGCGACCAGCGTCACTTCCACATCGACCAGATCTTCTTCCAACTGATTATCGAACAGGCCCCATCCCTGCAAAAAGCAGCGAGCAGCGCCATCATCAGCCGACTCGACCAGCAGGCGATAACTGACACGCCACGCTGGCGCGGGCGCCACGTAGCCGACCAGCAGATCGTGATCGCCGGGCGTGAGATGAATGGTAGCGGCGCGATTGCGCTGATCGCTTTGAGCAGCGCGCAGAAAGAATGCGAGGTCAGTGCGCGCGGCCTCATCGAGCAACTCAACCCGACGGATGTCTTCGAGCGGGATGGGGCGCACTGCCTGCTCTTCAGGCAGGAAGAGACTGACGATCGCCCGGCGCAACGGCTCTTCCTTTTCCACATCGATCCCGATCACCAGGCCCGCCACCGTTTCAGCCGGCTTGCCGCTCAACACCAGCCTGGCCTGGCGTCCGCGCAGATCGCGCAGCAGATCGAGCAGACTCCGTTTCGGCGACAGATGAATGCTGCCGCGCGCAATCAGCGCCGCGCGGTCTTCGGGCGTGGCAAAATCAACATTCCGCACCTGACCGATCCGATCAATGACGACCAGACTCTTGAGCACATCGTCCATTGCGGGAAGCGGAAAGTTCAGCGACAGCGTTTCACCGCTGTGCAACCCTCGCCGCTCGAAATAGCCCACCCCGTGCTTGTAGAGAACCATTCGCCTGATCGGTAAACTGCTCATGTCATTCCTCGGGCGCTGCTCGATTGAGCCGGATCGGATTGTAGGCAGTATATACCAGGCGACTGATGTCAGCAATCGCGCCGCCCAGCAGCGAGTCGGGCCATGCCAGCCGATCGCCGAGCGGTTTATAGACGTAGACAGCGAGAATGTAATCGCCGCCTGGCGAGCGCACAATCCCGGCATCGGCCTGGATATTATCGATCCAGCCCGACTTGTGTTCGACCCGCACTCCTTCCGGCAACCCGGCCACCATGCGGGTATCATCTGCATTTTCGGCGAGCAGATCGAGCATCTCCTGACACCGATCAGGGGTGAGCAGATCGAACTTCTCAAGCAGAATCCCCTCGCCACGAGCGCACTCATCAATCATTCGGTAGACCTGCGCGATGGCGTAGGGCGTGGCGCGCAGCGCGCAGCCGGTTTCGGTGTAGGGCGGCGGCCCCACTGGATCCTTTGGCCCACAGCGAAATTTGACATTGTAGAGCCGAATGTAATCGAGCGACTCGTAGGGGATGTAGAGGTAGAGATGTTCGAGACCGAGATCGGCCAGCATGTCGCTCATCTCAACCGCGCCGCGAAATGCCCAATCGGTGCCGACGCCGCCGGCGCCGGCGGAAAGAATATCATTCGCCGCCAGATTGTCGCTCTCGATGATCATCTGGCGCATCCATTCCCATTGCCGTTCGGTAAATGTCTCCAGCTTCGTGTAGCCATACAGCATGATCGCGGTCTTGATCGTGCTGGCGCCCGGGAAGACACTCTGGGCATTGACGCCAATTTCGGCGCCCGTTGCCAGATCATAGAGATACACCCCGATCACGCCATCCCATGCTTCAACGACCGCCTCAAGCTGTTCGGCAAGCTCGGCCAGAGTCGGACGCAGCGACGCATCGGTAGGCCAGAGCGTGAGCGCGAGGGGAGCAGCGGTGAAACCAGCCGAGATTCGCCCGCCTACAAACGCCACTGCTCGCTCAAGATCAATCGCGCGTCCGGGATAGTAGGCAAAACTGGGCACCAGATGGTCTGTCGAGGTCATCATCGTCAGCTCCGGCGCGATGGCCGTCGCAGCGGCAAAGGCGGCCAGTTCATCGCGAAGCGCCGATTCGTTGAAGGTCAGACGCAGCGGCGCTTTGATCGGCGTATCACTGCCCAGCGCCGGCGCAGCGGCGACGAGCAGACTGTCCACATCAGCGCGTAGATCGATTGTGGCCGGGGCGATGGTGAGAGTCATACCATCAGCAACCAGCTCCACCGGACGCACATACGCGGCCAACGCCGCCCTGATTGCGCTTTCAGCAGCAGCAGGCGTCAGACCACCGATCGCGACACCAGCCACTTCAGTGCCGGGCGCATAGACTGGCAGCGGGGTCGGAGTCGGCGCGGCAAGAGATTGCAGCGCAGGCTCAGCGACAACTGCGTGTTCAGCAACAGCAGGTGAGTGAGCAGCCTGGCTACACCCGGCAAGCAAGGCCACGCAGAGCAGGGCAGTGGCGATCAAACGGGGCCGGAGATTCATGGTGAAACGCACACTCCTTCACATGTCTGGTTCGAGATAGAACGTCAGCGGATACCCAGCCTCGCGAGCGAGATGGTGCGCCTGATACACGCGATCCTGCGCTTCCTGAAACGGTAACACCGTCACCAGAGCGCGACCTTCGTAGTGGGCCGTCAGCATCACCTGCTCGGCTCGCGTCGGAGGCAGCTCGAAGATCGCACACAGCACAAACACGACAAAATCCATCGGGGTCACATCATCATTCTGGACGATCACCCGATACGGTCGCTCAAGCTCTTCATCGCTGGCAACCGTGAAGACGACGGTAGGCCGCACGTCGACTGTGGATTGAGCAGTTGGCATGGGCTTGCTCCGTCTGGGTCACGAGATACGGCATATCAAACGATTCTGCCCCAACATGGGGGCAACTTCTGAAAGGCAGTATAGCATAAAGCGTCAGCGATCCTGTCGTCGACGCCGTTTTGCCGCCAGCAGAGCGGCAATCCGCTCTTCATCACTCAACGGTTTTGGTTTCGCCGACGGCGGCGGCGGTTCAGACGACGACGGCGACGCCGGCGGCGCGGCAGGGGCCGACGCTGACACAGACTGCCTGAGTCGACGCGGTTGGAACGCTGTTGCCGGCAGGAAGAGTCGGCGCAGGGCAATATCGATTGGCAACAGGATCAACGCCAGCCAGAGCAGGGGGAAGGTGACCAGCCACACTTCGCGCACCTCACGATTGGTCGGGGTGAAGATGGCGGCGGGAGATGGATCGATCTGACCATTGGTTAGCCGGGCCAGCTCGGCGAGCAGAGCTGGATTGGCTGCGCGCGGACTGTATTCGGGCGAATAGCTCACCGCCAGACCGGCGCGAGCGCTGCCCAACGGTTGATCGTTGCGATCGGTGACGCTCACCTGCGCCAGATAGGCGCCGATCTGATCGATTGTCACTGTCGCGCGATAACGTCCAGGCGCAACCTGAACGAAGTCAAGATCAAACCCAACGTCGACTCCGCGCAGACGACCACGAATCGCGCCGATTTCAAGCGGAATCCCGCGTTCATCCACCGCGATCAAATCGATGTCGGCGCGGTTGGCATTGACGGTCGTTTCCAACGTGATGCGTTCGCCCACGCGATCGGTGAGCGTTTCGGCTACCAGTCCAGCCGCAAAGCGCGGAAACTCCGGCCAGGTGAGCCACTCACTTGCCCACCGTCCACTCAGATCGCTACTCCAGGCCAGCGTCCGACCGAGGCCAATCTGAGCAACGGCAAGCACCGGCGATCCATCATCGGCAACCAGCAGGTTCCGCGCAATCGGACGACTACCCGCGGCATTGCGCCCGCGCAGCGGCGGCAGCGGCCCCACATCGCGGAACAGTGGCGACGGCAAGGCCAGGCGCGGAATGAACGGCTCTTCGATCAGATCGCGGTTGGCGACCCGAATCGTCTCTTGCAGAAAGATCTGCGGCACGGCATCGGCCCGTTGCACGAGATAGTACGCGCCGCCGCCGATCTGGGCAGCGCGTTCCAGGGCCGGATCGGTATCAAAGCCAATCGCAACCGCACTAACGGTCACGCCCTGAGCGCGCAGATCGGCAATCAGATCGGCATATTCAGTCTCGGAAACGCCATCGGTCAAGAGGATAACATGGCGGATGCGGGCATCAACTGCGGCGATCGTTTCGGCAGCCAGCGCCATCCCAGCCCGAATATTCGTCCCTCCGCCGGGCGCTAACCGGCTGAGCGCCGTTTCAATGGTGAATAGATCGGGCAGCGGCTGCAACGGCAAGAGTATGCTGGCAGTGCTGTCGAAGGCAATAATCGCGATCTGGTCTTGTTGCGACAACCCGCGGCTCGCCTGATAGACTGCTTCACGCGCCAGATCGAGCTGGTTACGGCGACCATCAACCAGCGCGCTCATGCTGCCGCTGCGATCGATCACCAGCGCCAGCGCAAGATCGGGTCGTTCCTCGCGCAATGGCGGATCAAGCGTGATCGGCAGGATTGGTTCGAGTAGAGAACGGCGCCAGCCGCCCGCGCCGAACGATTGCGGGCCGCCGATGACCAGCAGACCGCCGCCCAGATCGCTGACATAGGTCGCAAGCGCGCGTTGTAGCGGCAGTGACACGGCTTCGGCTGGCGTATCGAACAAGGCAATGGTATCGAACGCCCGCAATGCGATCAGGTTGGCAGACACCTGAGATGGTGTCTGCACCGTGACATCCAGACCGGTGGCGCGCCAGGCTGCGGCGAGGGCCGCAGCAGCCGCCGGATTGGCAGCAATCAGCAGCACCTGGGCCGGCCCGCTGACAAAGGTAAATGCCACTGCCCGATTGTTAGCCGGCTGGGAGTCAAACGGCGCGATCAGGCGGGCCTCGAACTGGCGGAATCCGGGAGTGCCCGCCGGCAGCGTGAAGGTGAATTGATTGGAACCAATTGCCAGCTCGATCGGCGCCTCGTCCACCAACTGACCATCGGCCAGAAGCTGGACAGTAGCCGGGCCTAACACCTCACTCTCGATGGAAACGCGCAGGGGAAGCTGTTGATCTGCGCTGGCGGCAACCGGGGTCGTCAACGCCGTAATCAACGCATCGGGCAGACCATCGGCGGCGAGTGACACCACCTCGATCGGCACGCCACGGGCGGCTGCCAGACGAGCAGCGCGCAGCGCCTCACCTTCATTTTCACCGCCATCAGAGAAGAGCACCAACCGGTGATGCATCGATCCGGGCAACAGCGCCAGCGCAAGGCTGATCGCATCTTCGATATTGGTGCGCGAACTAACCACCACTGAATCGAGGCGACTCAGCGGTCGCGGCGGCTCAGCCACCCGCTCGACCGCAGCGCGCGCTCCGAAGACCACCACCGCCATCAGGTCATCGGGACGGGCCGAGGCCGCTGCCTGCTCGATATAACGCAACGCCTCGGCGCGCTGCGCCGGCCCAACTGAGTCGCTGGCATCGATCAGAAACACTACCGCCGTTGCGGCGACTGGTCGCCCAATCTGAAGACCGGCCAGCGCCAGCACCAGCGCCGCCAACAGCAACGCGCGCACCACGAGCAGCGCCCACAACCGTCGTTGACCAAGACGACGACGCAGATCAGCGCGATTGATCCAGATCAATCCAAACAGTGGAAGGGCGAGCGCAAACAGCCACAATGCTGCCGGCTCAATCAGACTCAGCACAGGCAGATATCCTCCAGGGCAGCGACAACGCAGACGTCACGCCACCACGCGCACAATCACCAGGGTCATATCATCGTGGGAAAGCTGACCGGCGCAAAACGCCTGCACATCGGACAGCACACATTCCAGCAACTCATCAGGCGGAAGGTATCCCCAACGACGAATAATCTGCTCAAAGCGATCAAATCCGTACAGTTCTCGCCGCTGATTCTGAGCCTCCACAATCCCATCGGTGCAGAAAACGATGGTGTCACCCACCGTTAGATCCAACTCGACCTGATTGTAGCGAGTAGCGGATTGCACTCCCAGCGGCAGCGCGCCGGCAGCTTCGAGATAGCTCACCCGGCCATCAGCATGGCGCAACAACGGCGCAATCTGACCGGCATTCGCCAGCGTTAAGCGCAATTCTACCGGGTCAATCACTGCATAGCCGAGCGCCACAAAGGTATTATGCGGCACATCGTCAACCAGCCAGCGGTTGGTTTCGGCCAGCACCAGCCGGGGCAGCTCGTGATTGCGGGCCTCGGAGCGGGCAGTCGAACGCGCCACTGCCATCAGCATCGCTGCCGGCAATGACTTGCCGCTCACATCACCGATAATCACGCCAACGCGCGAGCCGAGATCAATCACGTCATAGAAATCGCCGCCCGTTTCGCGCGCCGGTAAACAGCGGGCCGCGATCTGCAAACCCTGACAGACCGGCAACTGGCGGGGGAAGAGATTGGACTGAATAGCGCGAGCGATCGCCAGCTCCTGCTCGACGCGCGTCACCGACTCCTGGTAAAGCTGCGCATTCTCGATCGCCAGCGCCGCGTGGCTGGCAAAGACCTGCGCCACCTCAATATCACGTTCAGTAAAGGCATGGCGATGGTACGAGTCGATATTGAGCACTCCCAGCACGCGCCCTTTGGCAATCAGCGGCACGCCCAGCCAGGTCAGAATGCGCTCACCCATATCGCCGCGCGGCCAGATCGTGCCATCAGGCGGCGCCACGCGCAAGATAGGCTGACGCCGCCGGGCCACGTCACCGGCGCCACTGCTCGCCACCGGCAGGATACGGTTGAGCGGCGCCTCGCCGGCAACCCAGCCACTGGCTGCCGCAATCCGCAGGATTTCGCCATCGAGCAGCATGATCGTGGCAGTGTCGTAGTCGATCACTTTGCGGAGTTCAGTCAGCACGAGCTGCAACACTTCAGCCGGATCGAAACTCGAACTCAGCACGCGGGCCACCTCGCCGAGAGTCTCGGCGGTGCGACGCTGGGACTGTTCGGCGGCGAAGAGGAGGGCATTTTGATAAGCCGTCGCCACCGAGGTGGTTATGGTCATCATCAGTTCGAGTTCGTCGGCAGGGTAGGAGCGCGGCTCACCGAAGCTATCGAACGACATCGAACCGAGAAGCTGGCCGCGACTGATCAACGGCACCACGACCAGCGAGCGAATCCCTATCGCGCGCCAGGCTTCACGCGACGCGGCAGCGCGGGGATCATGCTCGATATCAACAATCACCTGGGGTTGACCGGTCTGACGCAAGGCAGCAACCAGCGGGTTATCGCGCAGATCGATCGGGCGGCCCAACACGCCGGTTGGCGGATACTCAGCCGCGACCACGCCGGTCTCCTCGTTGACGAACAGCACCAGTCCGGTATGGTCGGCCCAGAAGAGCTGCACCAGTTCGCGCGTGGCAATATCGAGAATGGCCTGCTGATCGAGCCGCGCCGCCAGCAGACCGGCAATCCGATTGACCAGCGCCATGCGCGCTGCCTGTCGTTCGGCTGCGACCGCATGCGCCTGCGCCGCCTCGAACAGACGCGCATTCTCTTCCACCTGCCGCTCGCGCTCGGTAAAGAGTTGCACCTTCTGCACTGCCAGACTGATCAGACTGGCAATCTGCGCCAGAATGTCAACGGTGCCATCATCGTAGCGGTAAGGGCGTTCATCTTGCAGCACCAGCACACCAATTGCCACCCCATCTTGCGCCAGCACCGGCACCCCAACCCACGAGCGCATGAGATGCGCTGAACCAAGCGCCCGCGGCTTGATCCCCATTGCCTCGATCTGAGCGCGCTCAACGCTCAGATCATCAAACCGGAGCGGCTGGCGATTGGTCAGCAGCCACGCTGTGAGCGAATCAGCAGGCACGGGCCGATCGACCAGATCAGCGCCGAGTTGCTGACCATCTTCGGCGAAGATGGCATAGCGTACCAGCCAGGTATCAGGCTCGCAGAGCAACAGGTAAAAGACCGACGCCGCCGTCAGATCCAGCACGATCTGGCGCGTCTCGGCAAGAATGCGTTGCAGATCATACGAAGCGGCAACCAGTGTCCCAATCTGATTGATAACCTCTAGCCCGGCGATCTGGCGCGCCCGTTGCGCGAGCAAACTGACATTTTGCACGTGCAGGGTCAGTTGCGCGGCAATATTGCCGACAAAATCCATGTCACGCTGAGAGAAGGCATCGGGCTGGTAACTCTGAAGCGTGATAACGCCAATAGGCTGGCCATCGCGACTCAGCAGCGGCCAGCCGATCCAGGATCGCGACATCCGTTCCGCGCCAACAAAGACAATGTCGGTCTCCGGCAACATCGCGATCTCACGCGGCAAATCACGCAAGAAGATCGGCTCGCGCCGACGCAGGATCAGCGCGGTTAGCGAGCGCGGCGGCGGCTGACCTGTCCAGTAGGCATAACATTGACCAGCCTCAAGCGCGACTCCATCACTGATCAGGTTGCGCGCTGGATCGTACAGCGCCAGCGAGCAGGCATCAAAGCGCAGACAATTCTGGATGGCGCTGGTCACATGCTGCAACAACTCATGCGCGGTTTGAGCCGTCGCCGCAAGCAGACTGATCTCGCGGAGCGCGCGCAGCTCGGCGATCTGCCGCTCACGCTCTTCATTCAGGCGGTTGTTTTCAACCAGAATGGCGATCTGATTGGCCACCGACTGCGCCAGCGCCAATTCACGCGCATCAACTTCATGCGGAGCAAAACCGAAAAAACTCACCGTTCCCAGCACACGCCGCCCAATCACCAGGGGCAGGTTAATGGTTGACTCGAAGCGAGGAAACAGATGTAACGGAAACGTGCTCGGATCGTAGCGCTCATACCAGCCGCGCTCGATAATGCGCGGCTGAAGCTGTTCCACCACAGCGCGCAATGGACTGATGGCAAGCGCAATGCGGGCCGTCTCGGCCACATACGTCTCGTCAAAGCCGCGCTGCGCGCGCAGCGCCAGATACCTGCCGGTTTCATCGAGCAGGCGCACATTGCCGGCATCAAAGTGAAGTGTCGCCAGCGCGATGTCGAGCGCCTCGGCGAGCACTTCATCGAGCGAACGCGGATCAACCAGTGTTGATGCCAGACGGCTCAGCGCCTGAAGCTCCTCACGGCGCGCTTCCAGTTGATCGGCCAGCTCGCGGCTGAGCCGAGACTGCTCTTCAACCAGCACGGCATTTTCCAGCGCCAGCGCAATCACATTCGCCACTCGCTGCAACAGTTCGAGCGTCTCGCGCGTATAGCGATTGGGCTGATAGCTCTGGAGGGAAATAACACCAACAACATCGTCGCTGATCATGAGCGGCACGCCCACCCACGAACGCGAGAGCTTAGCCGGGTTGCCAAACGGCACGGTGGGCAAACTGGCGCCGCGCTCATGCATCAGATCGCGAAAGAGCAACGGCTCGCGCTTGCGCACGATCATACCGGTGAGGTAGCCATATTCGCGGTTTTCGAGAAATTCAACAATCCCTTCGTCGTAGAGCAATGCCGCCTTGAAGAGTTCAGGCCGTTCATCGCAAAAAGCCAGATAACAGGCATCGAACTCGAATACCCTGCCCAATTCATGCGCGATGGTTTCAAAGATGACGCGCAAACGTGGCCGCTTACGCGCCGCCAGACCGATCGCGTAGAGCGCCGCCAGGATACGCTGGTCGCGTTCCTGCTGTCGCCGCAAGCTGTCGCGCTGACGCTTTCGTTTGTCTGGTTGGCGCTGCCTGATCCATCTCATGACAGAGACCTTTAACAGCAGTTATCAGTTGTCGCGAATGGCAGGTTACAGACGCGCGCCGGCTGGTCGTCAACGATGACGGTGACACCGGCGTCAGCGTAAGCGCGCCGCAGGTAGCCAAGACCGATCCAGCCGTAACGCGGCGAAGCGGCAGCACTGGTCAGATCGCCAGCCTCTTTCCCATCAACCGTTAGCTTGAGCGGCAGGGATGACGGCGGCGCAGACAGGCGCAACCCACGCAACACTTTGGCAATCCGTCCTCGACTCTCCATGCGAGCGATGATCTCCTGACCAACGTAACAACCCTTGTCGAAGCTGACCGCGCGCCAGAGATCCGCTTCCAGCGGAATATAGTCGAGGGTGATTTCGCGCCCGAAGCGCGGATAGCCGTGCTCGATCCGCGCCAGATCGGCAGTCGCCGCATCGAGCAAAACAGCGCCAGCCGCGCGCAGCGCATCGAGCAGGGCAGCAGCAGCCGTTGCTGGCGGATAGAGCGCATAGCCCTCGCCGCCGAGCGAATCGACCCGCGCCACCAGAAGATCGCTGTCAGCCCAACGCGCGCTGGTTATCCCGTACAGCGGCAGATCAACCGGCAACGCCAGACGTTCCAGCAGCGCGCGCGCCTGCGGCCCATACACGCCAAGCTGACCCAGTTCGGCGCCGGCGTCGGCTACCGTCACCTGATCGTTAAAGAAGATGTTCTTGCGCAGATGACGCAGGATGGGTGCGCCGTGGTGAGCGCCAGCCTCGAGCAACAGGGCATCAGGCAACGCATACACGCGCAAGAGATCAATCATCCGTCCGATAGGCGTGGTCAAGACGGTCAGTGTGCCCTGACCCGGTTGCAGACGCTCGATATGGTTGGTGGAGAGCCGGTGAAGCAGCGCGGCCCGATCACGGCCCCGCATCCAGAGTCGTCCCCGATCTGACTCATCGGCGACGACAACCCCTTGATATACGGCTTCGTATGCAGGTGATGTTGCTATCATAAGCGTATGCTGGCCAGAGGGTGCGCTCTGGCCCGATCACAATCTGGCGCGCCGCGCGCGCTCTGGCATAGGTTTAATCCGGCGATGAAGACTGATTCGCACATTTCATTGTAGCACGTTCACTGCGGCAAGCGGAGATGAATCTGCTCGCTCACCTGCGTTCCCGCCGTTGCAGCCGAACCTGAATCCCATAGCGCGGACGCAGCGTAATACCGGTTTGCAGCATGACCGGATGGTCGGGAACCGGCGTAAACTGCCAGCGCTGCGCCAGTGTGGCCAGCACCAGAACGCCTTCCATCCAGGCAAACGGCTCGCCGATGCAATTGCGCGGGCCGCCGCCGAAGGGAAAGAAGGCAAATTTTGGTCGCTGCGCCTGCGCTGCGGGCGTATGGCGGTAGAGATCGCAACGGTACGGATCGGGGAAGTAGCGGGGATCGTGGTGCAGCAGCCACGGACTCATGATCACGATCGTATCGGGGACAATCCGCGTATCACCGATCGTCACCGGCGCAATGGCGCGCCGACCGATAATCCAGGCTGGCGGGTAGAGGCGCAGCGCCTCGGCAAACAGCCATTCAGTGCAGCGCAACGCGGCGACATCACCAGATGAAGGCAACCGATCGCCGAGCGCCGCATCGATTTCAGCAGTCACCGCAGCCGCCAGCGCCGGATGCAGGCCGAGCAGATAGATCGCCCACGACAAGGCGTTGGCGGTCGTCTCGTGGCCGGCCAGAAAGAGGGTGAGCAACTCATCGCGCAACTGCGCATCGGTCATGCGGTAGCCATCGCCCTCGTGATCGACCGCCAGCAGCAGCATCGACAGCAGATCGCCGCGATCGACCGGATCGGCGCGCCGCGTGGCGATGATCCGATAGATAATCGCATCGAGGCGATTCTTTGCGGTCTGAAAACGGCGCGTCGGCGGCAACGGCAATGCCAGCAACCAGTCGGCAAAAGGCAAGACAGCCAGATCAAACATCGCGACCAGATCGTGCATAGCGGCGAAGACCTCAGCCGCATCGGCCTCGGTATCAGCCGAAAAGAGCGTGGCCCCCACCACCCGCAGCGTTATCGCCATCAGCTCGCGACTGATGTCGATGATCTCGCCATCATGCCAGCGCGCGCTGCGCGCCTCGGCAGCAGCCACCATCGCCGCGCCATAGGCCGCAATGCGCTGGCGATGAAACGCCGGCTGGATCAGGCGCCGCTGGCGCAGATGGACATCACCCTCACTGGTCAGCAAGCCTTCCCCGAGCAACCGCCTGGCGCGCTGCAACACCCGCCCCTTGACGAATGCGCGGTTCTTTGTCACCAGCACTTCGCGGATGAGATCAGGATGGTTGATGAGCGCCATCGGTTGCGACCCGATCTGGAACGGCACGACATCGCCTCGTTCGGCCAGGCGAGTCAGCAGAGTGAGCGGATCGCGCCGAAAGGCTTGCAAATCACGCACCGCGCGCAGCACAGGAGTCTTCATCATCGCACCTCCAGGTATAAGTATCCGGCGAATGTCATGCCGCACAGTGTCAAGCCAGCATGAAATTTGGAACAACGGCATGTTATACTATATCCATCGGTGAAGTTTCAACAATTTGCCGGCGCGAACATGAGCCGGCGATGGGGGCGTGCATGAGCGTGACAGGTCGATTGGCGGGCAAGATTGCGCTAATCACCGGCGGAGCCGGAAACATCGGAAGTGAAATCACGCGCCTCTTTTTGGCCGAAGGCGCAACGGTCATTATCAGTGGCCGCAACGGAGCGAAGCTGGCGCAACTCGCTGAGCGTATGCGAGTTGAGGCCGGCGTACCGGCCAAGCGGATCGATCTTGAGGTGATGGATGGCAGTGACATCGCGGCAGTGCGCGCCGGGATTGCGGCCATTCTGTCGCGTCATGGCCGCATTGACATTCTCGTCAACAACGCCGGCAGCGCCGGCGCGCAGCGGCGACTGGCCGAGATTCCGCTCACTTCCGCCGACATCAGATCTGAAGCTGAAGAGACGTTGAGCGCAAGCGTCGCCAACCTGCTGGGCATGGGCTGGCACCTGATGCGAGTAACGGCGCCCCACATGCCTGTTGGCGGCGTGATCATCAACGTCTCGACAATCTTCTCGCGCGCCGAGTATTATGGCCGCATTCCGTATGTTGTGCCGAAAGCCGCCCTCAACGCGCTCACCCAGATCGCGGCGCGCGAACTTGGCGCGCAGGGGATTCGGGTCAATACCATCTTCCCCGGCCCAATCGAGAGTGAGCGCATCCGCACCGTATTTCAGCGCATGGATGAACTCAAGGGACGCCCAGAGGGCGATACCGCAAATCAGTTCTTCGCCACCATGCGGCTCTACCGCCCCGACGATCACGGCAACCTCGAACGACGCTTTCCAACCATTTGCGATGTGGCTCATGCCGCGCTCTTTCTCGCCAGTGATGAGGCAGCAGCGCTCACCGGCGAAACGATTGAGGTAACGCACGGGATGGAGTTGCCGACCAGCAGCGAAACCAGCCTGCTAGCGCGCACCGACCTGCGCACGATTGATGCCAGTGGCCGCACCACTCTGATCTGCGCCGGCGACCAGATCGAAGAGGTGATGGCGCTGACCGGCATGTTGCGCACCTGCGGCAGCGAGGTGATCATCGGCTTTCGCTCGGAAGCGGCTATCGAGCAATTCGAGCAGGCGATCAGCGAAAGCCGCCGGTTTGCCGGCGACACATTTACGCCGCCAATTGCGCTCTTGCTCGATCCGCGCGATCCGGCGACGATCGACGCAGTCTTCGACTGGGCCGGCGAAAACACGGGCGGGATCCATGCCGCAGTGGTCTTGCCTGCGACAAGTCGTGAGCCAGCGACACAGGTGATCAGCGTCGATGATGCCAACGTATTGACATTCCTGGCCGAAGAGATCACCGGCACAGTCGTAATTGCCAGCCGCCTGGCCCGTTACTGGCAGGCGCAGCGGCTCACGCCCGGCGCGCGCGCGCGCGGCCCGCGCGTCATCTTTCTCTCAAACGGCGCCGAAGCGGGCGGCAATGTGTATGGTCGCATCCAGAGCGCGGCCATCGAACAGTTAATCCGGGTCTGGCGACACGAAGCTGAACTTGACTATCAGCGCGCAACCGCTGCCGGCGAGCACGTGCTGCCGCCAGTGTGGGCCAATCAGATTGTGCGCTTCACCAATCGCAGTATGGAAGGCCTGGAGTTCGCCTGCGCCTGGACAGCGCAACTCTTGCATAGCCAGCGCAAGATCAACGAAATCACGCTCAACGTACCCGTTGACATCAGCGCCACTACCGGCGCGCGGAGCGCCTCGGTGGGCTGGGCCGAAAGTCTGATCGGGCTTCATCTGGGCAAAGTCGCGTTGATCACCGGCGGCAGCGCGGGCATTGGCGGGCAGATCGGTCGTCTGCTTGCGCTCAGCGGCGCGCGGGTCATGCTGGCGGCGCGCGATAAACACAAACTCGAACAAATCCGGGCGACCATTCAGGCCGAACTGGCCGAAATCGGCTATACCGATGTGGAAGAGCGAGTGCAGATCGCGCCGGGTTGCGATGTCAGCAGCGAGGCGCAACTGGTCGATCTGGTAGAACGCACACTGGCTGCTTTCGGTCATGTTGACTATCTGATCAACAACGCCGGTATTGCCGGCGTGGAAGAGATGGTCATCGATATGCCGGTGGATGGCTGGCGTAACACCCTTTACGCCAACCTGATCAGCAACTATTCGCTGATGCGCAAGCTGGCGCCGCTGATGAAAAAACAGGGCAGCGGGTATGTTCTCAACGTCTCGTCATACTTTGGCGGCGAAAAGGATGCGGCCATTCCGTACCCAAATCGATCTGATTATGCCGTCTCGAAAGCCGGACAGCGGGCAATGGCCGAAGTCTTTGCCCGTTTCCTCGGCCCCGAAGTGCAGATCAACGCGATTGCGCCCGGCCCAGTTGAAGGCGATCGCCTGCGCGGCACTGGCGAGCGTCCCGGCCTGTTTGCTCGCCGGGCGCGCCTGATTCTGGAAAACAAGCGGCTCAACGATCTGCACGCAGCCTTGATTGCTGCTGCGCGCATGCAACAGCATACGATGCAAGAGCTGGTCGCTTTTCTGCTGCCCAACGACGTGAACGCGCTGGCTCAGAATCCGGCAGCGCCGGCGTCGCTGCGCGAATTCGCCATCCGCATGCGCAATGAAGGCGATCCGGCGGCATCGTCGAGCAGCGCGCTGCTCAACCGCTCGATTGCGGCCAAACTGCTGGCGCGGCTGCAAAATGGCGGCTACAACGTGCCAGCCGACATCTTTGACCATCTGCCGTTGCCGCCCGATCCGTTCTTTACCCGCGCCCAGATCGACCGTGAGGCGCGCAAAGTTCGCGATGGGATTATGGGCATGCTCTACCTGCAACGCATGCCGACCGAGTTTGATGTGGCGATGGCAACGGTCTATTACCTGGCCGATCGGAATGTCAGCGGCGAAACCTTCCACCCATCAGGCGGATTGCGTTACGAGCGCACGCCAACCGGCGGTGAGCTGTTTGGGCTGCCACCCGCCGAACAACTGGCCGAACTGATCGGCGCTACTGTCTACCTGATCGGAGAGCATCTCACCGAGCATCTCAACCTGCTGGCGCGCGCTTATCTCGAACGCTACGGCGCGCGTCAGGTGGTATTGATTGTCGAAACCGAAGCCGGCGCTGAGACGATGCGCCATTTGCTGGCCGACCACGTCGCCGCCGAACGACTGGCTATCATCGTGGCTCGCGATCAGATTGAAGCCGCGATCGATCAGGCCATTGCCCGCTACGGCCGCCCAGGGCCGGTCGTATGCACACCCTTCCGTCCGCTGCCCACCGCGCCGCTGGTTGGCCGCAAAGATAGCGACTGGAGCACCGTGTTGAGCGAAGCCGAATTCGCTGAGCTGTGCGAACACCAGCTTACCCACCACTTCCGGGTTGCGCGCAAGATTGCGCTCAGCGATGGCGCCAGCCTGGCGCTGGTGACGCCAGAGACCACCGCCACCTCCAGCACCGAGCAATTTGCGCTGGCCAATTTCGTGAAAACCACGCTCCATGCCTTTACTGCGACAATTGGGGTCGAGAGTGAACGCACGGCGCAGCGGATATTGATCAACCAGATCGATCTCACGCGCCGCGCCCGCTCGGAAGAGCCGCGCGATGCCCGCGAGCGCCAGCAAGAGCTGGAACGGTTTATCGAAGCAGTGTTGCTGGTCACCGCACCGCTGCCACCCGAGGCTGATACCCGTTACCTTGGTCGCATCCACCGTGGCCGGGCGATCACCGTCTAGGTCAGGCGTCTGCCTTGACTGCTCGCAAGCGCTCGATGGAGTGCTGAAGCCTTGCTTCAGCACTCCATATTGTTCAGCGCGATAGGAGATGTGCTACCAACTGTAGATACATTGTCACGTATCGGCCAGCCACGCACACGCTGCCTCGGTGAGCGTGATGAGGCGGGGGTGATACGGAGAGCAGTTGCTGTGGCAGAACTTATGGCGCGCCTAACGTTGGTATGACCTGGATGGCGGCAGCATGGCAATCCCAACCGAGCCTGAGAGGAATGGGCACTGAGGCAGGCGTTCCGCTCTCGCGGGGGAGTGCTGCGGGCACAAGAGCGCCCGCGCAATGACCTGGATCGGGGCGGCGAGGATGGCGCTGGAGGACGAGAAGTGCCGCGCGCTCGCGCGCTGATCCTAGACATTGTCACGTATCGGCCAGCCACGCACACCCCGTTACCGTGAGAACGATGAGATGAGCGTGATACGGATAGCGGTTGTTTGGCAGAGATTATTGGACACCTAAAGTTGGAATCAATCACGAAACCGCCCTGTGCCATCGAGCTGGCGTTGCTCGGCTCCTGATCGACCAGGCAGCGATAGAACGACTGAGAACAACAACGAGCAAGCAAGCCAGGCGCGAACTCCCGCAACCAACAGCTTTGCAAAGCAATATCGTGTTAAAATAGAAGAAACGGTCAGACCAGCCCACTTGTCCACTGTCGCGCGAGGAGGCTATGAGCGACGAATTTCAGTATCCAGCACCCCCCAAACGACAACAGCACGGGATGGTATGGGATGCGCAGCGGATCCGCGCATTGCGCGCATTTCTAGGGTTGACGCAACAACAGATGGCCGACGAGCTGGCGGTACGCCAGCAAACCATCAGCGAGTGGGAAACCGGCATTCATCGCCCTCATCGCTCGACCCACAAGACGCTGACGCTCGTCGCTGAACGGGCAGGTTTTGTGTACCAATCAGCAATCAATCAGCATTCTTCCGAAAGTCAAAACGGTTAACCTGCGCCTACCCCTCTCGCCTTCGCCAGCCCCATCAAACAACTGCGATCTGATAACGATCCCAACCGTTATAAAATCGTCAAAAAGCTCATCATCCCAGATCGAAAGAGAGCATTCATCGATGAATGCTCTCTTTTCTGTACAGGCAGGTTACATTGGCAAAAAACTCTTTGCACTTTTTATCGACATGAAATATATCTAGCGCGTATGAGTGCGACATGAGCGAGAAAAAGTGTTGACCACTGCAAGCATCTATGCTAGAATAGGCGCGACTAATGCAGAATCCTGATCGCAGCCTTCATGTGGAAGTAAAAGGAAGGATACCAGGTCATGGCGGATCCCGAGAGCATCTTGCAGCTTGGCATTGAAGCCGCGCGGAAAGGGGAGAAGGACGAGGCCCGCAGACTCTTCCGCCTGCTGACCCGTGAACAACCGGAGAACGCTCAGGGCTGGCTCTGGCTGGCTGGCGTTGCTGAAGATCGCGAAGAGCGTCAGGCAGCGCTCGAACAGGTCTTACGGCTTGACCCCAACAACGAGATGGCCTTGAAGGGCTTGCAGGCGCTTGGGGTGAAGCCAGCCGCGCCGCAACCGCCGCCAGTAACGCCGCCAGCGCCGCAACCGCCGCCAGTAACGTCGCCAGCATCGTCCGCAATTGACGATGACGATCCATTCGCGCAACTCGATGAATTGTCAGAAGTTATGGCGACTGATGCCGGCCCGGTGCGACGCGATCCGTCCACACCACGACCTGAACCGGTCTTGGGAGCAACGGCTGCTGATGAACGGCCCGAACCACGGCCCGAACCGCGGCCAACCCGCTCGCGCGAGCCGGCCCGTTCGAGCCAGCCGAGCACCAGTTGGGCGCGCGGCGGCAAGTCCGATAAACCGGCCAAACCCGCCCGCAGCGGCGGCATGGGCAGCCTGTTTCGCCGCTCCGGCCCACCGCGCACCAACAACGATGATCTCGATGCGGAAACTGTGCCGGCTCGCCGCGGCCTGACCCCGCTCACGCTTGTGCTGCTGGGTGTGCTGGTGATTGCATGCATTGGATTGGGATTCGTTTTCCTCAGCCAGCGCAATCAGACGGCAGACACTTCTCCCCAGCAGGCAACCAGCCTGGCGGCAACCCGCGCCGCGGCCACCGCCGAGGCATCGCTGGCGCCAACCACTCCGCCTACCCCAGAACCAACGGCTGTGCCCGCCGCAGAGCCAACGCCTGAACCAGAACCACAACCGACAGAAGAATCGCCTCCGCCTACTCCGGAACCAGCCCCGGCCATCGATCCGGCGCAGGCCAATCCTGATCTGGTCAGCCCAGGCACCGAACTGGTCAGCAACGGCTGGGCCTACGATTTTAACCAGCCCACGTATGCCGCGCCGATTATCGGCACGCTCGGCGGAGTGACGCCCAACAATGGCCGATTTGTAGTGGTGCTGGCCTTCGTGCGCAATATCACCGGCCAGGATCAGCCGGTGCCGCTCGACTTCTTCGTGCTGAAAGACGCGCAGGGTCGTGTATGGACGCCACGACTTGACGCTTCCGATGCGTATGTGATCCGCGGCGTGAATGCTGACCTGAGCCACAGCGAGCCGGTGCCCGCCGATGGCTTTGTGCGCAGCGTGGCCTTGCTGTTCGATGTTGCGCCCGACGCAACCGATCTGGTCTTCTTTGCCCGTAGCAATCCCAGTCAGGGCTGGCTGGTGCTGCGCCGGGTGTAGTTGCAGTTTGTGAGTCGGGAGCGAGCGGGTGGGGGATCAAGCAGAGATTGACCTTGAACGCTGGCTGACCCGCGGCGCGCAGGCGGCGCGCCGCGGTGAACTTACCAGCGCCTCTACGATTTTTCGCGCTCTGACTCGAATCGCTCCGCATGATCGCCGGGCCTGGATCGGTTTGTCGCGAGTCGCGCCCACGCTGGCTGAACGAGAGGCAGCTCTTCACCAGGTCGCGCTCCTCGGCGAATCAACGCTACCGCCAGCGCTTTCCCTGCCGACGCCCGCTCCTCCTGCTGACACGCTCCAGCCGCTCCCGCCTGAATTTCAATCGCACCCGCCTTCAACCGCGCCGACGCGCGCCTGGAGAGGCCGAACGATCACCAGCCTGATGATTGCGCTCGTTATGTTGCTGCTGGCAGGCGGATGGTGGCTGCGTCAGTCAACGACTACGACCGAGCCAACCGCCGTTGCGATCCCTTCACTTGCTGCGATCGGCCCCCTGCCTTCCCCCCGCCCACCCAATGCCAGCACCGCTGCACCCTTCATCCCCACGCCGTCACCATTCCTGCCAGCGCCATTGCCAACCGCCACCCCCGCGCCCAGCGCGCTGGCCGTTGGCCACCTGGTCGCAATCGATAACTGGCGGATTGGATTGCTGCGGCCCAACGATGTCGTCGTGATCGACGGCGCGCTCGGCACGATCCAGCCCACCGGACAGATGTTGATCGCGTTGCTGGCAGTGAGCAACGAATCGGCGCGCAGCCGCATCCTGCCGCGCGATCTCTTCGCAATCGAAGATGACGCCGGGCAGCGCCACTTCCCCATCCCCGACGCATCCACCCGCTATCTCGACCTGTTCGGGCGCGGATTGTACGGCGATCTGGCGCTTGAAGAACCCTTCGCGCCCCACAGCGGATTGCGCAGTATTCCCATTCTGTTCGATCTGCCGCTCAACCGCGCGCCCGTCCGCCTGCTGGTCGGCGACGAGGGATGGATCGTGCGGCAGTAAAGGAGGAAACTGCGTCGTAGCGCATCGTCAGGCGCAGATTGAACGGCATTGGTTCAACTCAGCGCGGCCAGCGCTCAAAGAAGAATAGCCCATTTCCATCTATATCTAGCGCCACAAACTCTTTCATACCCCAGGGCTTTTCTTCCAGCGCCCCATTTGGATGAATAACGCCAGCTTGCTGATATTCGGCATACAGCGTTTCGATATGCTCTACTGCCACTCGACAGGCAGTATTTTCGGCAATGCGCCTATCCTGGCATTCCCAAAGATGGATCTCTACGGCATCACGCCTGACGGCGGCATAATCGCCGTAGTTGAACAGCTCACGAAAGCCCAGGGCATTCTTGTAGAATGCAAGCGCAACCTGCACATTCGCAACGGGAAATTTGGGTATGGCATAGCGTAGCATTGCCTGCTCCTGAAACACCTGACATCTGTGATGGCGCAATCATTGAAGCGGAACATAGAAATCCATTGCGCGCTCGTAGTAAACTTCAAAACTTGGTCGTCGCGGATCGATAACTAATTGATGTTTTGGCACATACTCTGTGAAAAAACGCTCTATCGTCTCGCCAATCGTGGATGAATTCTTTTCGAGGGACAAGATTGCATAACGTCCACCCGGCAATTGCTTCGTCTGAATGTCTTTAGTGAATTGAGAGGCGGCTTCAGGAAGTTCCAAAGCGCATTCGTAACCGACCAGTTGGGCATTGTTCACCCGCGGGATGCCAATTAATCGCAACTTTGACAGATCATAACCATGTTGTCGCGCCCAATCTTTCATCCGCTGAAAGCCATCTCGAATCTGCTCGCTATAACTGCCCGTCGCCTGATGGAGCTGACAGGAAGTATAGGCAATGGAGACAGGCATTACATCCTGAATAGTAACATGCCACGGTTGTTCAATCGGAGTTTCCATAGAACACCTCTGACCTTGAATTGCTCGTTGAAGTTAATCAATTACAGCGCATCCGCGCAGTCGCCGGTCAAGAAGAAGCGCGGCACAGTGCCCCGCCGGTTACGGTTGCTCACGACCCGACGACCGCGCGCAAAAGAGCCGTTGCTCTGCTGCCCGGCGCGCGCCTATTCGGCAACACCCCCCGCCCATCCGCAGCTCAGCCGACAGTAAACCGCACAGCGATTCGACTATCGGCGGGAGTGCCTTTGTCCACATTTTCAGACGAGCCTCTTCCGAAAAAATACGACGCGCTCGGTCTCCTCAAACCCGAGAGCCTTATGCGCTTCCTGGCTGGCCTCGTTCTCGATCTCTGCGTCTGAGGCGAGTTCTTGACATCCTTTCAAGGCCACCCAACCTTCTACAGCAGCCACAAGCTCGCGGGCTATCCCTTGGCGCCGAAATTCAGGGGACACATACAGCCCTTCCAGAAATCCAACTGGCGAGCTGTCAGTGCCGTTAACGTAGTCGTTGCGAATTGCTGCCTCGGCAAAACCAATGGCATGTCCAGATTCGGCGTAAGCCAGAAAAACGGCATACCGATCTGGATTGGCGCAATACGCTTCCATTTCAAGCAGGTGTTCCTCACGAGTGGATTGTGGCCAAAGCGCCTGCCGCATGGCAAGCCAGGTATCTTCTTCGGCTGAGAGACAACGTTTTATCATATACGGCAACATTAACGACAAATATGCTGACAAGCAGCGAACGAGGTTCTAATACAACTTCCAAGCCAGTTGCCCCAGAGACAGTAAGAATGGGATTGCGCCGCGCTCGCACACGCTCAGCAGGACATGTAATTGAGCCAGCACTGAGAGAGGATTGAACTGGTATCAGTTTGACTATGAGCCAGCCGCACACTGTCTTACTGTAGTATATCATGCCCCACGCGCTTCTGCCAGATAGCGAGAATGCTCTTTACCGACAAGGCAGATCGGCGCGCGAAACGTGGTAAAATGAGCGGCTTGCGCGTGGCATGGCTGAGTCGTACTGGCGCCAAACTAAATGTGGCGCAGCGAGATGGATGCCTGCCATCTTGTGGAGAGGAGGAGCGCTGATGAACAGCGCCAGTCGTGATTCGGCAATCGGGCGCCGCATCCACGTCATCGGGAACAGTTGCTCAGGCAAGAGCACGACCGGGCAACGCTTAGCGCAGATCATCGGCGCGCCGTTTGTTGAACTGGATGCTATTAACTGGCAACCGAACTGGGTGGGTCTCAATGTGTCCGATCCGGTCGCATTCGAGCGGCGTATTCGCGAGGCCACTGCCGGCGACGCCTGGGTCGTGGCCGGTTCGTACACTTCATTCTCGCAACGAGCATTCTGGGATCGCCTGCACACCGTGATCTGGCTCGATCTGCCGATGCCGCTCCTGGTAGTGCGCGCAATCAGGCGTTCGTGGCGACGCTGGCGCTCGCAGGAGTTGCTATGGGGAACGAATCGTGAACCATTCTGGCCACAACTGATGATTTGGCGCAAAGAAGAATCGCTGATCTGGTGGATTGTGACTCAACATCAACGAAAACGCCGATCGATGCTGGCCGCTATGGGCAATCCTGCGTGGTCGCATATTCGATTTATCAGACTGGTTTCGGTTGCCGAGATCGAAGCGTTCCTGACCGGCCATTCAATGCTATAACGCTGCTTCCTGGAGGAAATCACATGCGAATAACGATCTTGACGGTAGGTTCGCGCGGTGACGTGCAACCGTTTGTCGGATTGGGACTAGGTTTAAAGAAAGCCGGCTATGATGTGCGCATTGCCACTGAGGCAGGATTTGAAGCGTTTGTCAAAGGGTTCGGCCTGGAATTCGCTCCATTGCGCACAGAGTTTATTCAATTAGCTCAAAGCGCCAAAGGGAAAAAGGCTTTATCAGGCAAACAATCTCTGCGCTTGATAAAAGAAGTGATGCCAATGCTTCGCAAGATGCTTGATGACGCCTGGCATGCAGCTCAGGGATCAGATGCTATCATCTATCACCCGAAAGCAATGGCAGGGCAACATATTGCCGAAAAATTGAAAGTTCCCTGCTTTCTGGCTATGACGCTTCCAGCGTTATCGCCCACGCGAGCTTTTGCCAACCCGATTTTAGGAAACCACAATTTTGGAGGCTGGTTGAATAAACTAAGCTTTACTTTGACAATAAAAACGATGTTTATTCCTTATGCAAAAATGATTAATCAATGGCGCGCCGAAAAACTGGGGCTGCCGAGATCCCGGCTTGATCTGACCTTGCGCGGTCAACCAATCCCCAAACTATACGGGTACAGCCAGCTCATCTTGCCTAATCCACCGGACTGGGATGAATCTACATTTGTGACAGGATACTGGTTTTTGCCCCCTGTTACAAACTGGACAGCTCCGAGTGACCTGCTAGCTTTTCTCACCAATGGTTCGCCACCAATTTACGTTGGTTTTGGCAGCATGACATTGCCTGATCCCGAGCGACTAGCGCGTATTGTGCTGGAGGCTGCCGATAAGAGCAATCAACGCGTGTTAATGGCGAGCGGCTGGGGAGGGCTGGCAGCCTCAGATATTCCCAGCCATGCGCACATTCTAGAGTCTGCTCCACACGAATGGCTCTTCCCCCGTTGCGCTGCGGTCATTCATCACGGTGGCTCAGGCACTACCGGCGCAGGGTTGCGCGCTGGCAAACCAACGCTCGTCTGTCCTTTTTTTGGTGATCAACCTTTTTGGGGTCAGCGTGTGTATGAATTGGGTGTGGGGCCACGACCAATCCCGCAGAAACAATTATGTGTCGAGAATCTGGCTGTAGCAATGCGCCAAATAGCTACTGATGCAAAGATGCGTGAAAAAGCCCATGCGCTAGGCGAGCAGTTGCGCAGGGAAGATGGCGTGGTCAAGGCGGTCAACATTATCGCCAGCCGTGTAGGATGAACCAGAGCATTCCCTGCTCGCCCTCACCCCCAACCCCTTTCCCGCTGGGAGAAGGGCGAGCAGAAGCGGGCAATGAGGCATGACTCCCGCTGACGCAGAGAACTGCTGCGGGCGCTGACGCGCCCGCGCAACGACATGGATCGGGACGACGCCGCGCGCTGATTCCAAAGGTAGATACCCTGTCACGTATCGGGCAACCACGCACACCCCGTTACGGTGAGCGCGATGAGGCGGAATGATACGGATCGCGGTTGCTGGGGCAGCGATTATTGGATACCTAACATTGGTATGATGATCATAGAATCATCATCACTGTCGCGCTGATAGCATCGCGCGCTCTGCGGCAACGCATGATCATTTCTCCTTCCCAAACAATAACTGCTCGATCACGGCGGGGCCAAGCGCGGCGGCGACGTGATCGGCCAGGCGATCGATAGGGTCACCGGGCAATAGATCAGCGCATTGCGGTTGCCAGCCAAGTTGCTGCAACCAGCCGCGGCGAAAAGTGTCGTTGGCGAACAGGCCGTGGAGGTAGCAGCCCCAGACTCGGCCATCGGCGCTGATGCAGCCATCGTCGATAGCGATCGATTGTTCGCCGCGCCGGATGATGGTCAACAGTGGCTGCGCTGCGCCTAAACGAACGCTTTGCCCCATGTGAATTTCGTAGCCGCGCAGCTCGTCACCGCCGGCCCATGCCACGCGCGCCCGCGCGATCACCTGCGCCGTCTGTTTTTCGGTCGCGAAGACCGTTTCCACCGGCAACAGGCCAAGACCGGCTTCTTCGCCGCCATCGCCCTCAACGGCATGCGGATCGCGAATCTGCTCGCCGAGCAGTTGGTATCCGCCGCAGATACCGACGATGGCGCCGCGAAACCGGTGAAGCGCGGCATCGAATCCGCGTTCGCGGAGCCAGCGCCGGGCCGCCAGTGTATGTTTGGCGCCGGGCAGAATGACTGCGGCAGCGTCGGCGAGTTCAGCAGGCCGATCGATGTAGCGCACAACGACCCCCGGCTCGCGGGCCAGCGGATCGAAGTCGTCGAAATTGGCGATTGACGGCAGGCGAATGACTGCAATCGTCAACCCCTGGCCGCGCGTCGGGCGCGGCTGCTCTAGCGCCACCGCATCTTCTTCGGCCAGATCGAGATCATCAATCCATGGCACCACGCCAAGCACCGGTCGTCCGCTGCGTTCCTGCAAGATGCGAACGCCATCAACAAACAGGGCCGGATCACCACGAAACCGGTTGACGATCAAGCCCTCGATCAGCGCCTGTTCGGCGGGATCGAGCAGCATGAGCGTGCCGAGAAGTTGGGCAAAGATACCGCCGCGATCGATGTCGCCGACCAGCAGTGCGCGAGCCTGCGCATACATCGCCACGCGCATATTGACCAGGTCGCCCGCTTTGAGGTTGAGTTCGACCGGACTGCCGGCGCCCTCGGCGATCACCAGATCGTATTCGGCCCGCAGCGCATCGAGGTTGCGCGCGACGACTGACCACAACTGCGCTTTCCGCTGCCAGAAATCGCCTGCATCGAGGGTACGCCACGGACGCCCCTCGACGATGATCTGGCTGCGGCGCTGGCCTTCGGGCTTGATCAGGATAGGATTCATCGCTACCGTGGGAGCAATACCTGCCGCAGCCGCCTGCACTGCGGTGCTGCGAGCAATTTCCCGGCCATCCGCCGTCACTGCGGCATTGTTGCTCATATTTTGCGCTTTGAAGGGCGCAACGCGCAGGCCACGGCGAGCGCCAAGGCGGCAGAGCGCCGTCACCAGCGTGCTTTTACCGACCGATGAGGCAGTTCCCAAGATCATAATAACAGGCGCAGGCATTGGCATTCCTCGCTTACAGTATGGCGCGCCATGCAGCCAGCAGCCGATGGTTGTCAACTGAGGCGCGGGGCGCAACGCGAACCCATTCCGGCAGGCCAAATGAGCTACAATCGCGCACCATACATCCATGTCGCAGTAGCTGTTGACGGGTTGCGGTGGCATTGGCGCAACGCGCCAGCGCGAAGGGCATGGTCGCCCGCCAGACCGTTAGACCGAGCTGTTGCAGACCGGCCACCAGTTCATCGCTGGCAGCCCAGAGTCGGGGGAGCGTGACCGACACGAAATCGCGATCGGCGAGCATCGCCAGCGCTGCGGCCTGCGCCGCGCTGCTGACGCTCCAGGCTGGCTGGAAGCGAGCTACGGCGCTCACGATGACCGGGTCGGCCACCAGATAGCCGATGCGCAGGCCGGCCACTGCATAGCTCTTGGTAAGCGAATAGATGCGAATCAGATGCGCCGGCGGCGTCTCATCGAGCGGATCGCGGCCAGCGCAGTCGCGGCTCAGCGACAGATAGGCGCGATCCACAACCAGAAACCCATCATGCAGCGCGCAGACATGCGCCAGATCGCGCAACAATGTCGGCGTCAGCGCGACTCCGGTGGGATTGTTGGGCGAACAGATCCAGACCAGTCGCGGTCGCAACCGTTCAATAGCGGCCAATAGCGCCGCGTGATCGGGCTGGAAACCATCGTGGAAGGCACTACGCAGTTCAACCACCTGCATGCCGGAAAGACGGCAGGCATGGGCATACTCGCCATAGGTCGGGCCGACGATCAGAGCGGTTGCAGTTGGGGCAGCAAATGCGCGCGCTACCAGATGGATCAGCTCATTGGCGCCATTGCCGGGCAAGACCGCAGCGGGCGCGCAGTCGTGGAGCTGCGCCAGACACTGGCGCAGACGCAGACAACTGCGATCGGGGTACGGCCCCGGATCGAGCAAACGCAGCGCTGCATACACGCTCGGCGGCGGGCCGAAAGGATTGATATTGCTGCTGAAATCGACCACCTGATCGGCGCGCAATCCCAACGCAGCCAGTTCAGCCTCATCAAGCGCGCCATGCGCTACCTGTCGGTCTGCATCCATATCGCCTCCAGCGCGCGCAACTCGACCGGGATTCCGCACACAACCAGATACACCTCTGCCGCGGCAGCCGCAATGCGCTGATTGACCCTTCCCAGCAGATCACGGTAGTGCCGCCCAAGGGGATACGCCGGCACGATACCCATCCCTACTTCGTTCGTCACCACCACCAGCGTGAGATCGCGCCGGTCAACCAGCGCCAGCAACTCCGTCACCTCCTGATCGATGGCAGGTTCCGGATTGGCTTCATGCGCCAGCAAGAGATTGCTCACCAGCAGCGCAAGACAATCGAGCAAGACGACCGTTCCGGGCGCCAGCTCAGCCAGCGCCGCCGCTACCTGCATCGGGGCTTCGATCGAGCGCCAGGCGGCTGGACGGCGCTGGCGATGGTGGGCAATCCGTTCGCGCATCTCGTCATCACCGGCGGTAGCCGTTGCCAGGTAGACGACCTGATCGCTGAGGCGAGCCGCGTAGCGCTCGGCGCAGCGACTCTTGCCGCTGCGCGCTCCGCCGGTAAACACCACGATCCTAGCCATGACACTCCCTCCGGCTGGGCGCGCAGGCAGCCGCAACCAACCGCTCTGCTGCCTGCGGGCAGGACAGAAAATGCAGATGAAGGTACGATGCCAGCACCTGACCGAGCGCAACCCCCTCGGCCATCGGTTGCGGCCTGAGCGCATCGGGCTGACAGACATAGAGCGGCGGCAGCGCCGGCGAGCGTTCCTCCCAAACCGAGTAGTGAAACTCGTGCCCGCGCACCGTCTCACCGGCGCGCCAGAGCCACGTGTTGGTCTGGGCAACCGCCGCGCGATACCCCAGCGTCAATCGCTGCGTCATGCGCGAACGCCCAGGCAACAGGCCCACCATTGGAAAGGCCTGACCGCGCTGATCGATCAGGGTTTCGGTCAGGTACATCAGGCCGCCACACTCAGCGTAGATCGGCGTGCCATCAGCCGCTGCCGCCCGAATTGCCTGAATCAATGACCGGTTGGCGCTGAGGCGATCGGCGTAGAGTTCAGGAAAACCGCCACAGAGATAGATCGCTGCGGTCGCCGACGGCAACGACGTGTCGTGGAGCGGACTGAAGAAGGCCAGCTCCGCGCCAGCCGCGCGCAAGAGTTCAAGATTCTCCGGGTAGATGAAGTTGAACGCTTCATCGCGGGCCACTGCGATCACCGGGCGCGGGCCAGCGACGACAGTGGTCGGCGACGGGAGTGGCGATGCCGGCAGCGGCGCAGCCGCGCGCGCGATGCTCAGCACCTGATCCAGATCGAGACTGGCTTCCACCGCCAGCCGCACCTCGTCTAACCATGCCTGCCAGCGTCCCGGTTCGGCGACCGGCACCAGGCCAAGGTGACGTTCGGGCAAGGCCAGGGTCTCGGCGCGCAACAGGTGACCGAGCACGGGAATGCCAACCGTCTGCTCGATTGCCTCGCGAATGATCGCTGCGTGACGCGGACTACCCACACGATTGAGGATCACCCCGGCAACCTGCACTCGACGGTCAAAATCGCGCAAGCCGGCGATGAGCGCGGCTGCCGTGCGCGCCATGGCGCGGGCATCGAGCACGATGATCACCGGGGTTGCCGTGAGACGGGCGATGTGAGCGCTGCTGGCAGTGTCGTCGTGGCCGGCATAGCCATCGAACAGCCCCATCACTCCTTCGATCAGCGCCAGATCAGCGGCATGGCTGTGCCTGGCCAGCACTCCCGCGATCTGCTCAGGCGGGATGAGCCATGCATCGAGATTGTGGCACGGGCGCCCCGCCGCCAGCGCATGGTAACCGGGATCGATATAGTCGGGGCCGCACTTGAACGGAGCTACGCGCAAACCGCGCCGGCGCAGCGCGGCAATGACTCCGGCGGTTATTGTTGTCTTGCCGCTGCCGCTCATCGGCGCAGCCACCAGCAGGCGCGGCAGGGCAATGGGGTCACATGCTTTCACGGCATATCCTTTCCGTCGCCAGCGAGCGAACGCGGGAAGATTGCACCACAAAGGCACGAAGTCCTCAAAGATCACGCTGATGGCGTGATCTGCCTTTCCATTCCTGCTTCATCCACTCGCCGGATAACTTTCCTGCAAACACTGCTCCCGGTGATCAGGGAAGAACGTTATTCTGTGAAGTACAGATCCACAATTCATAGCTCGTCCCACAACATCGGTTCAGCGGCGAGTGTTTGCGGATCAAACCAGCGCAGCGTCTCAGCCAGCGCAGCCACGGCGCCAACGACCAGCACTGCCGGTTCCGGCAATCGCGCTGCTTGCTGGCGCATCGGCAGAGTAGCCAGGGTAGCCAGTAGCGTTTGTTGTCCGGCGCTCGCCCCGCGACTGATCAGCGCCGCCGGTGTTGTCGGATCGCGACCGGCAGCCTGCAAATAGCGGCATACCTGATCGAGTCGGCTCTGCGCCATTAGCACAACCAGGGTTGGCATCGCCGCCAGCGCCTGCCAGTCGATTCCGCTGCAACCGGTTGGCGTCGCTTCGTGTCCAGAAACAACGGCGAATCCGGCAGCAACACTGCGCCAGGTGAGCGGAATGCCGGCATACAGCGGCACCGCCAGCGCTGCCGAGACACCCGGCACGATCTCGAAGGGAAGACCAGCCTCGGCCAGCGACGCGGCCTCTTCGGCCAGATGGGCAAACACCCCCGGATCACCGCCCTTCAGTCGCACCACCTGCAAGCCCTTGCGCACCAGATGCACCAGCGCCTCGTTGATCCGATCCTGGCGAACGGTATGATGACCCGGACGCTTGCCGACAAAGATACGCTCAGCCTGGGCGGGCGCTTCAGCGAGCAGTGCCGGCGAGATGAGCCGGTCGTACAATACCACATCAGCCTGCCGCAACACCGTCAGCCCGCGCACCGTGATCAGATCGGCCCGGCCAGGTCCAGCGCCAACGAGATAGGCCTTACCGCTCATGATGATCGTCTCCCCTCATTTCAAGCCAACTGGCAATTGCGTCACGGATAGCGCTGGCCCGCGCTGGCGCTGCGCCCACACTGCTCACCGCCACAGTGATACCGCCGCTGCGATGAATCGCCGGCACGTGAAAATCGCCTTCGGCGGAGGCATCGGCCACATTGCACAACGCGCCGATGGCGCTGGCAGCGGCGGCAATGCGCGCGTTGACCGCGCGATCATTGGTGGCCGCAAAGACCAGCCGCGCGCCGGCCAGATCGCCCGCCTGGTAGACACGACGTTCCCAATGCAGGCGCCCCTCTGCCGCCCACGCTGCCAGTTGAGCCGTGGCTGTCGGACTGATCAGGCGCACCGGTATCCCGGCGGCGAGCAATCCGCGCACCTTGCGCTCACCGACTGCGCCGCCGCCGATCACGACTGCCGGCAGAGACGACGGCTTCGACAGAACGATCGGGTAATCGCCAGCCGGTTCGCCTGGCGACGACGGCACAACAATGTCAGTTGTCGTCGTATACCCGCGTGGAGTAACCACACGCCCCGCCAGTTGGAAGCTCTGGCTGTTCCCGATCAACACCAGCGTCAACATATCGGCCTGAGCCGGATCGGCCTCAGCCAGCGTGGTCACGGTTATCTGCTCATCAGGCCGGGTCACCTGACGGCCAAACGCCACCGGCGTCTCCGGTGGTCGATGCTCACGAACAATCGCGAACGCCGCAGCAAGCTGCCAGTGCCGTCCCTGCGAGCGCGGATTGTAGAGCGCGATAACGAAATCGGCCTGAGCAGCGGCGTGCAATCGCCGTTCGATCAGCGGCCATGGCGTAAGCAAATCGCTGAGACTGATCAGGCATAGATCGTGATTGATCGGCGCGCCAAGCCGCGCTGCCAGCGCCTGAAATGCGCTCACGCCCGGCGCCACCTCAACTTCCGGCTGCGCGCCATCCCAGCCCACAGCGCGCAGCGACTCGAAGACCGGCGCTGCCATCGCATAGATGCCAACGTCACCGCTGCTGATCAGCGCCACTCGTTGGCCGCGTTGCGCCAGCGCAATCGCTTCCTGCGCCCGTTCCATCTCGTTGCCCATCGCCGGAGTCGCGATCACATCCTGGGTGGGGCGGAGCAGGGGTCGAATGAGTTCGATATAGCGATGATAGCCGGTCACTACCTCGGCCTGCATGATGGCTGCGCGCGCCGCTATCGTCAGATGTTGCAGATCACCTGGCCCGATGCTGACCAGCGTTAATCGGCCACGTTGCGGCGCGGGCGGCAATCGCCCCGGCTTGCGCTGCTGGGCGGCCACTGCCACCGTACACTGCGCGAAGCTCCGTTTGGTCACCAGCATTGGTCCGCCCTCCGCCGCCAGCATTGCGCACGGCTCGGCTACGCCGGGCAGATCGAAACGAGCGGCGGCGCTGGCGCTGAACAGCGTTGGGTCGAGCGCGCGCACCTGATCAGCCGTGAAGATGCGCAATGGCACGCCGAGACGACTGGCCAGCGCACCGAGCGCCGGCTCATCGGCCTTGAGATCGACCGTGGCCAGCGCCGCCAGACATTCGATCAACAGATCGGCATCGCGCAGCGCAGCGGTCAGCGCAGCGGTGAGTTCGGCCACCGTCACTCCGCGCCGACATCCCATACCGGCTACCAGCACCGGCGGCAGATAGCGCACTCCCTTATGGCGCACCCGTTCCCACGTTGTCGATAGTCGGCGTGGCGAGACAATGATCACCGCAGCGAACTGATCTGCGCTCAGCGCATCTGGATCATCAACCCACTCCAGCGCAGGCGCGCTCGCCAGCGCTTCAGCCAGATACTCACGAACGGCAGGCAACAGCGGATCAACCCACACCCCAATCAGTTCGCCATTGACCAGACAGGCCATCACGTGGGTTGTAGCCGAATCGCTGGCGATCCGCCAACCCGCCTCACGACCGATCAGATCGAGCGCGGGCAAACCCTGCGTGTCACTCGCGGTTGTGATCGCCGCCTGACCGCCGGTGATCGCGGCGATCCGCCGGGCCAACGCATTCGCCCCGGCGCGATGCCCACCCGCCAGCGGCACCACAAATCGGCCCTGTTCATCGAGCGACACCACCGCCGGATCAGTGGCCTTGTCGCTCAGAAAGGGCGCGATCAGACGCACTGCAATGCCGGTGGCAGCGATAAAGACCAGATCGACGCGCCGCTGCCAGAGGGTCTGCACGACGGTATGGATCGTTGTGTAATACTGAGCGTCGGGCGCTTCGCCGGCAAAGCGAGCCGGCGCCCACACCATTGCCGTGAGTTCAGGCCCCAGGCGCTGAGCCAGTTGCACACCGGCGCGAGTCAATGCGATGATTGCTGTTTCTGCCATTGCGCCTCACTCCTCATTCGCTGGCCTGGATGCTTCATCTGCACGGGAGGCAGCAGGCACGCGCCGCCGCAATCGATGGCTATATGTTGGGTCGTACAACCGACTCGCTGGCCGATCGACGCTCCTGATAGACGGATCGAGCGCATTGCTGACCAGAATCAGCGCCTGACGGGTAAAGCCAGCCGCCCTAACTCGCTCCACGATGTCACCGAGCGTGCCATAAATGATCACTTCATCTGGCCAGGTCACCCGATAGGCCACCACCACCGGCGTGGCCGGCGTGTACCCACCGCTGTCCAGCAACGCTGCTACCACCTGCGCGAGATGAGTGATGCCCAGATAGATAGCCAGTGACGCGCCATGCGCGGCCAGACGCGCCAGTTGCTCGCGTTCGGGCAAGGGTGTGCGTCCGCCGGGACGGGTGAGAATGATCGTTTGCACCAGCTCCGGCACAGTCAGCTCGACCCCAAGGCGAGCAGCGAGGGCAAAGGCCGCAGTGACTCCGGGCACGACCTCATACGGGATAGCGAGCGCATCGAGCGCGGTCATCTGTTCGTGGATGGCGCCGTACAATGCCGGATCGCCACTGTGCAGACGCACCACCACCTGGCCAGCGCGCGCTGCCTCGCTCATCAGACTGACAATCTGGCCCAGATGCAGCTCAACGGAACCGATAATCCGGGCATCAGGTCGCGCATAGGTAGTCGGCAGCGCCGCATCGACCAGGCTATCGGCGTAGAGAATAAGATCGGCCTGCGCCAGCAGATCGCGGCCACGCACGGTGATCAGGTCGGGCGCGCCGGGACCAGCGCCCACGAAATAGACTGTTCCGGGAATGGCGGGATAGGTCATGGCATCTCTCCGCGGCGAACTATCACGAGTGACAGATAGGGACGGTGGAGAGGATCGAGGGCGCGCAGATCACGGGTGATGAACTCACCATCCAGCCCAACCCGCTCGGCGTAGAGCGCATGGTCAAGCAGATCGAGCTGGCGCAGCGCCGTCACGATGGCCGGCAGCGCTGCGCCGGCCTTCATAAACACAATCGTCTCGAAATCGGTGAGCAGGCGTTGCAAGGCGGCAGCGCTGGTCTCGTAACTGGCTGGCAACACGATCAACCGCTCGCTGGCCATGGCGAGCGGCATCCCGGCCAGCGCCGCCGCCGCCGCAAATGAGGTTACGCCGGGAATCACATGCACCGCCAGCGCTGGCGCCTGCGCGCGCAGCTCGCGCCAGAGATAGACAAAGGTGCCGTAGAGCAGCGGATCGCCCAGCAACAGATAGACTCCGCGCCGACGTTGAGCCAGCTCGTGAACAATCGTTGCGGCTGCCGCCTGCCAGGCCGGACGCAGAGCGCCCGGATCGCGCGTCATTGGCAGCGGCAGCGCCACCACCTGCTGACGCGAGCGATCGAGCCATGGCTCGGCGATACGCAGCGCAATGCTGGCATCGCCCTCGCGGCTCAGCGGCGCAAAGATCACTTCTGCCGACTGGATTGCGCGCAAGCCCTTCACCGTTACCAATTCGGGATCGCCGGGACCCAAACCGACTGCCGTCAAGGTTGCTGTTTCAGTCATCTTCACCCTCACGCTGCCAGACGACGATAAAGACCGGATTGAGCGCAGCCAGCCGCAGGTCAGATTGGATTGGCGCGCCGCGGTTGACCTGAACCTGGGTCACGCGCGCTCCCGGCAAGAGGTTCAACGCCTCGACCAGATGACCGGCCATCACCAGATTGAGCACCAATCGGCCACCGATGCGCAGGCGTTGGCGGGCCAGACACGCGATCTCGGCCAGGCGTCCGCCGCTGCCGCCAACAAAGATCGCATCAGGATCAGGCCAGTCAGCGCAGGCAGCGGGAGCTTCGCCGTGGATTACGCGCAGATTCGGCGCCGGGAAGCGGCGCAGATTCGCGTGAATGTAGTCGATAAATGCAGCCCGGCGCTCGACAGCGTAGACCCGCGCCGTCGGGCAGGCCCGCGCCGCCTCGATGGCGACAGCGCCACTGCCAGCCCCAATATCCCACAGCACACTGCCCGGCTGGAGCGCCAGCTCAGCCAGACTGAGAAGCCGGATTTCGCGCTTGGTGATCTGACCGGCTTCGGTGGCGAAGGCTTCATCAGGCAGGCCAGGCGGGATCGGGCGGAGCGGTTGATCGTTCCAGACCACCATCACATTCAGCGGAGCAAATGTCTGCTGGCCGACCTCAGCCAGCGTGGCGCGAACGATCCGTTGCTGTGGCCCGCCGAGATGCTCACATACGGCGCAGCGGCTGGCCGGCGACAGGCCAGCCTCGATCAGCGCTGCGGCAATCGCGGCTGGAGTATGCTGGCGGTCGGTCAGGATGGCCGCCTTCGGCGACGTCAGCACTGTCGGCGCCACCGCCGCCAGCGGTCGCCCATGGGCGCTAAGCAACGCTGCATCGTGCCACGGCTCAGCCAGCGCAGCAAAGGCCAACTGGGCCGAGGTGGGCGCAGGAACGATCTCGAGCGCTTCCGGCGGCAAGACCCGCCGCAAACTGGCGCCAATGCCATACCAGAGCGGATCGCCCGACGCAAGCACCACAGCGCGCTGGCCGATTTCCCACGCCTGTTGCAATCGTTCGAGCGCCGGCTCAACCCGCGCCTCGATGGTCAGTCGTTCGCCGGCGGCAGCGGGAACGGATGCCAGATGGCGCTGCCCGCCAACCAGCAGATCGGCGCCGGCAATCCGCGCTTGCAGCGCTGGCGGCAGCATCGCTACGCCGGCATCAGTCAGTCCAACAACCAGAATGGGCACGCGCTTGCTCACGTTCCCTCCTCCAGCGGCAGATCATCTTCGGGGAGCGGCTCGGTGGGCAGCCGCTCGATCAGCGGCGGCGGCATGCTCACCATCGTTGATTGCAACGGGGCCGGAGCTGCGGCGCGCGCCAGTACTGTTCCATCAAAATCGACCAGAATCGTCTCGAATGCCATCGCTCCGCCTTGCGTAGCAATGAAACGCAGACACTGATCCAGCGCCAGTTCAACGATGCGCTGGAGCGGGGCCAAGAACCCGCGCGCCTGACACAACTCGAGCACGTGGCGTCCGGTATTGGCCTGCGCCACTGCCGCCACGAGTTCGGGCGGCGCGCCGGTCTCGGCGCAGACACGGGCCAGAAAATTGAAATCGACCTGATTGCCAGCCACGTGAGTCTGCATATGTCCCTGCGCGGTTTTGATCATCTTGCCGATCATGCCGACAAAGACCGCCGAGCGCACCCCATGCGCCACACAGGTTTTCAACGCATCACCGGTAAAGACACTCAACTCAACAAAGGCAATCGCGGGCAATTCAGGAAAGATCTGCATGGCGAACTTCTCTGACCGTCCACCAGTGCAGAGAACAATCTTCTCGACCGAATTGCGGGCTGCCATTTCAACCGCCTGAATCACACTTGCCCGCCATGCCGCCGTGCTATACGGGAAGACTTTGCCGGTCGTGCCAAGGATGCTGATCCCGCCGATGATGCCGAGCCGGGGATTGAGCGTCTTCTGGGCCAGTCGTTCGCCATCGGGCACACTAATGACAACTTCGAGACCGGCCTGGGTCAGAAACACTTCGCCGCCGGGGGCGCAGGCGCGCACGGCATCGAGCACATTGGCTGTGATCTGCTGGCGCGGCACCGGATTGATGGCTGGCCCGCCAACCGGCAAGCCCAAACCAGGCAGCGTAACTCGACCGACACCAACGCCGCCCTCCAGATGAATCCCCGGCGTCTCAACTATGCGCACCTCGGCGCAGATCAAGGCGCCGTGGGTCACGTCTGGATCGTCGCCAGCATCTTTGATCATGCAGCAATACGCCCGCTCGGCATCAAGGCGAGTAACCGCCGGAATCATGGTGGCCGTCTCGCCAATCGGCAGCGTGATGGTCACCTGTTCAGGCCAGTGTCGGCGAAAGAGCGCGATTGTTGCCGCTTTGGCCGCAGCAGCGGCGTTGCTGCCCGTGGTGTAGCCGGTGCGCGATCCGCGTTTATTGCGCGGTGGAACCATGTCGGACATTGCCAGTACTCCATCGCCTGCTACGCGCTATTATCCTCGCCCGCTGCCAGCCGCAGCAGCGCATTGACAATTGCCGCTGCCACCGGCGATCCGCCTTTGCGTCCCACCGTGACGATCCAGTGAACATCGCGGCGCGCTATCAGCGCTGCTTTACTCTCTGCCGTATTGACGAATCCAACCGGCACGCCAATCACAAGCGCAGGCTGCGCGCCCCGATCAAGCAGATTGAGCAACTCGAACAGCGCCGTAGGGGCGTTGCCGATTGCGACAATGCTGCCGGTCAGCAGACCCTGTTGGCAGGCCCAGCGCATCGCCGCCGCGCTGCGGGTCAGACCAGCAGCGACTGCCATCTGCGCCACCGCAGGATGACTGTTACTGCAATACGCTGTACCGCCAAAACGAGCCAGCCGTCGTTGATCGATTCCGGCCAGCGCCATCTGCACATCGGTCACCACCGCACATCCTTGCCGCAACGCCGCAATCCCGGCTTCGATCGCGCCTGGCCTCGCGCTGGTCAATTCGGCAAAATCAAAATCAGCGGTGGTATGAATGATGCGCTCCACAACTGTTGCCAGCGGCGCAGGCAAGGCAATCCCCCGCGCGGCCAGTTCGGTGCGAATGATCGCAAACGAGCGCGCCGCGATGTCAGGGCCAGTCAGTGCGTCTGATCTATCCATCGGCGCCCCCCCGACGTAATTGCAGCGCCACCTGCGCTACCCGGCGGCCCAGCGCGCGAGCCTGGATGCGATCCTCTTCGGTGATGTCGCCGACCGCCGTTGCGCCGTAGTACGAACCAGAACGCTCCATCAGCGGACTCCAGGGCAGGCCCACGATGATCATGCCGCCGCCCAGCATCCAGTGCAGCACGTTGAGCAGGGTAAATTCGGTGCCCGAATGGCGACCGGCGCTGCTGGTAAACGCGGCGCCCACCTTTCCGGCCAGACTGCCCTCTTCCCACAGATCGCCGGTTGTGTCCAGCCAGCGTTTGAGTGTGCCTTTGATCCCAGTCCAGTTCGGCGTACCGATGATGATTGCATCCGCATCGATCAGATCAGCTTTGGTGGCATGGTTGGGCTGACGGAGCTGCGCCGTCACCCCCGGCACTGAGCTGGCGCCTGCGGCAATCTCCTGCGCCAGTCGGGCAACGTTGTCACCGAGATCGTGCAGAATAAACACGCGACAGGCAGGTGTCGTCATGCGTACATGTGCTCCTTCCAGTAGTGATAGGTTTTTGCCACCGCGGTCACGACATTTTTGATCTCGCCATCGAGCCGAAAGTGTGGCCCGGCAGGCAAAAAGAGCGTGCAACCCTCGCGACGGGCAATCACATTTTCCACAATGATCGCCCGCAGCAGCCAGATTGCCATCTCTTCGCTGGCGCACACCAGCCCGATCCAGCCTGGCGCGCCATCGGTGCGCACCGGCAGATCGGTCACGATCTGCAAGGCGCGCGCCAGTTCCGCGATCACCCGCGCATACCCTGTCGGATCAGCCTGCACTGTCGCCGGATCGACCGGTTCGAGCAACGTGCCGCGATGCGGCGGGCCGCCAGCCAGCGCCAGCTCGCAGAATGGGTTGGCCGGATCATCGCCGCCCCAGACCCGATCCCACGCGACCCGCCCCAGCTCATCAAACACGAGCGGCGCGGCAGTCATCGGCGCGGAGCTGACCGGCTGACCGGTGCGGTACCGCGGCGGCAGGATAGGATCAAGCGCGCCGCGCAGCCCATGATCGTGGTCGCTGGTTTGCGGGCGACCAAAATCGGCGGTGTAACCGGGGAAGAGGCGACGATACTTGCAGAGATCGCAATTAACGGCGGCCTGGCCGGCCAGTGTCTCATGGAAACGCTGGATGATTGCGCTGATCACGCCCTCGTGTAACCCAAGATGATGCGTCAGCAGCAGATCGCGATCAGGGTGCCGCTGCCGGGCAGTGATGACCTGCTGCTCAATCCGCTGCAAGATGCGTCCGGTAAAGAGCAGATACGGCATGATCACCACCCGCCGGGCGCCAAGAGCGATACAGGCATCAATCGTCTCAGGAACGCGCGGTGCGGTGATGCTGTAAAAACCATAAGCAACTCGCGCATAACCGGTTCCTTCCCATATCAACCGCGCCATACGGGCGACATCAGCGTTGCTGTCAGGATCGCTGCTGCCGCGCCCGATCAGGGCCAGCGCCGTCGCGGCGCGAGGAACCGGCGGCGCCGAAGCCTCGGCTTCGACCAACCGATCGCGCGCAGCCTTGAGCAGGGCATACTGCACGCCGAGCGGCGCGCCGTAGCGAATGTTCAGCGCCGGCCAGCGCTGGCGCGCCTGTTGTAAGGCAACCGGAATGTCGTTCTTTTGATGACCGGCTGCGCCGAGCAAGAGCGGCAATGCAACGATCTGCTGAAAACCATCGCGAGTGCAATCATCGATCGCCTGAGCGATGGGCGGGTCGGCCAGCTCAAGGAAACAGGGGCGCACGACCACGCCCAGCCGCTCCTGCACGATGGCTGCCAGTTGCCGGTACTCAGCCAGACCGGCAGCATCATCAGTGCCGTGGCCGATCAATAACAGCGTTGTGTTGTTCATGATCGCTCCTTCTTCGCCGCGCCAACCAGCATGCCACCAGCTAATCCAACCCCAATGCCGATCATCACCAATCGCGCCAGACGGCGCGCGCGCGCGATCAGCGCGTGATCGGAGATGCATGCCCCATCACCAAGCGCATAGTGCGCGCGCTTGGTCAGGACGGTATCGAGCGCGCCCGCCATTGCGGCCATCGGCCAACCAGCGTTAGGCGATGCTGTGCGGCGCGCGTCCCTCCAGGCAACGCTCAAGGCAACCCGGCCACGCCGGTTATTGAACTGAGCGGCCAGCGCAATCAACAGCGCCGTTAACCGGGCCGGGATCAGGTTCAGCGCATCATCGCAGCGCGCCGCCACTTTACCCAGATACTCGAACCGTTCGTTCCGGTATCCCCACATTGCGTCGGCGGTATTGGTGAAACGGTAGATCACCATCGCCGGCAAACCGCCGGCCAGCAGGGCCAGCAGCGGCGCGATGACGCTGTCGCTCAGGTTTTCGGCTAACGACTCGATGGCTGCGCCGGCGACTTCGGCTGCGCTCAGATCGCCGGTTGGCCGACTGACCAGATGCCAGCCCAGTAACCGGCGCGCTTCGTCAAGATCGTCTGCTGCCAGCGCTTCCTCCACGCTGGCCACCGCTCGATCGAGACCGCGGTAGGCCAGCAGTAACGACGCGATGCCAGCCTGAATCAGGGGATGGCGCGGTGCCAGCGCTGCCGCGCCGCCGAAGACCAGCCAGCCTCCTGCCAGCCAGAGTGCGCCCCATCCTAACCTGAGCTGCGCCGGCGCTGGGGCGCGCTGTTCACCATACCGGAGCCAGCGCCCCATCAGTCCGACCGGATGCCATCTGTTCGGCGGATCACCGAGCAGGCAATCAAGCGCCAGCGCCATCAGCGCGACTCGGCAGCGCCTGCTGAACGTCTTACGCCAGCTCATGCCACACCTCCGCCGGCGCGATCAGCGCGCGCAACGCCGGATCAGCCCACACCTGCGCCGCCGGCGCGGTTGCCGCCACGTTCCCTGCCTCCAACACGATGACATGATCGGCCCAGCGCCGGACCAGCGCCAGATCGTGCGTCGCCAGCACCACCGTGCACCCCTGCGCCGCCAGCCGATCAAAGACCTGTACCATCTGCTGACGCGCCCATAGATCAAGCCCCGATGTTGCTTCATCAACCAGCAGACAACGCGGTCCCATCGCCAGCGCGCCAGCCAGCGCCACCCGCGCCTTCTGGCCGCCGCTCAACGCATGGGTTGGCCGATCAAGCAGGTCGGTTACCGCGCAGAGATCAGCCGCCTCAGCCACTGCCCGACGGGTTCGCTCCTCGCTCCAGCCCAGATTGAGCGGCCCGAAGCTGATATCTTGCCTGACAGTAGCGCTAAAGAGCTGGTCATCAGGCGATTGCATCACCAGGCCGACCTGCTGGCGCAACGCGCGCAATCCCTGGCGCGAGTAGTCGATTGGCGCGCCATTGAGCCGAATCTCGCCCTGATGCGGGCGAATGAGACCGCTGGCCAGCAGCAGGAGCGTGCTCTTGCCGGCGCCGTTGCGCCCCAGCAGCGCGATGCGCTGGCCTGCTTCGATCTGCAACGAGACATCGCGCAGCGTTGCCAGTGGGCTGGCCGGAAAGCGATATCCAACCGCTGTAAACGTCAGTATGGCGCTCATCCCAACCACCCAGCGATGAGCAAACTCGCCGTCATTGCGACGCCGATGAGCACCAACCGCCGATCGGATTGATAGGCCAGCGGCAAGACACGCAATTCGCCGCTAAAACCACGACTGTTCAGCGCCCGTTCGAGCGCCTGACTGCGCTGATATGCCGCCACGAAGAGTCGGCTGCCGGCCAGCGCTGCGCTACGCAACGAGGCGCGCCATGTATCGTAGCCTGAGCGCGCCGTCTGCGCCGTCACCATACGGTCAAGCGTATCGAGCAAGACAAAGATGGCCCGGTAACTGATCATCATCACCTCAATCAGCGGCAACGGCGCCCGCAACCGGCGCAACAGTTCGATGACATCGACCAGCGGCGTGGTCAGGATCAGCAGGTTGAGCGCTGTTACGCATCCCAATACGCGACTGAGCAGATGGGCAGCCTGCGCCAGCGACTCGTGACTGACACTCACCCAAAATGGCCCTAGCGGCAACGCGATGATGGCCGTCCCCGGCCACTCCAGGCTAACCCCGATCACCATGCTCACCAGCGACAACCCCAAAAAGAGACTTTCAGCACCCACTACAGTGACAAATACCCGCAGCGGAATGCCGGCGCATCCAATCGCCAGTCCCGCCATCCAGCCGATAGTCAGCAGCCCGACTGCGGGTCGATCCAGCCAGAGGCAGAGCAGGATTGCTGCGCCGGCAATCGCCGCCTTTTGTGCCGGATCGACCATCCGCAACCGATTGCCAAACGCATAGCGATCAATCGTGCGCAGCATAGGTTAGCGATCACGGCGCTGGCGACGACCATGCTGGAGACCGAAGAAGTAGCCGATCACCCCTGCCCCTAGCCCGGCTTGCAGCGCAAACAGCAGACTCTCGGTCTCGCTGCCCGGCGGCTCGAACAACGGCGCAAACCATGGCTCGTAGTCTGGCGCTACTTCGGCGATGGCTGCTTCCGCTGCCGCATCAGCCCCGCCGAATTCAGTGTCGCCGAGCGCAAGCAGCGGCGCGATCGTCAGCCCAATCACGATCAATACGAGGATAACCACGCTCGGCCAGCGAAGCGGCTGGACGTTCATAGACGCACCCCCTTCAGCTCCAAGGCGCGCAGCTCATCCGCGGCATTCGTCTGCAACGCATTGAAAATCAGCACGGTCAAGACCCCCTCGCTGATGGCAAGAGGAATCTGAGTCACGGCAAAGATGGTTCCAAACTTGACGAACGAGGCCATGATCCCGCCAGCCGGATCGGGATGGGCCAGCGCCAGTTGCAGCGAAGTCACGACATAGGTAGCAAGATCGGCCAGCGCAGCGGCGAGAAACACCGTCAGCCAGAAGGGAGCGCGACCAACCAGACTACGCCAGATCGCCCAGGCCACCCATGGCCCAACGACCGCCATGCTGAACGCATTGGCGCCCAGCGTGGTCAGCCCGCCGTGCGCGATGAGCAGCGCCTGGAAGAGCAGCACGATTGATCCAAGCACACTCATCACCCACGGCCCAAAGAGGATCGCGCCCAACCCGACCCCGGTAGGATGACTGCTCGAACCGGTCACGCTTGGTAATTTGAGCGCGCTGAGCACGAAGGTGAAGGCAGCAGCAAAGCCGAGCAAAAGACGCGCTTCCGGCTTTTCGCGCAAGAGCCGCCGGATCTGGCGAAACCCGAGCGCCCAGAATGGAATGGTCACGACCAACCAGAAGATCGCCCAGAGCGGCGGTAAAAAGCCTTCCATGATGTGCATCGCATACGCGGGTCGCGCTTCGAGCGCGACCAACAGCGCTGCGCCCAGACCGACGATCAACCAACGCTGCCAGTGTTTCATTGCGCTTCTCCTCATCCAGGACGTTACAGCCTCTCCGAGACGCCTGCATCGGCGAAGGTAGCCATTTCGTCGAGCACTTTGCAGGCCGCCTGACAGATCGAGCAGGCCAGCACCGCGCCGGTGCCCTCACCGAGTCGCATGTTGAGATCGAGCAACGGTTGCAGATCGAGATGGGCAAACACTGCGGCGTGGCCGCGCTCGACCGAGCGATGGCCGGCAATCATGAAGCTGGTCGCCGTCGGAGCAAGCGTCGCCGCGATCAGCGCGGCAGCGCCCGCAATGAAACCATCGATCACCACCGGCACGCGCCGTGCTGCTGCGCCCAGAATGACGCCGGCCAACCCGCCGATCTCCAATCCGCCAATTTTGGCCAGCACGTCGAGACCATCGCGCGGGTTGGGGTGATGCAGGGCCAGCGCCTGCTCGATCACGGCGATTTTGCGCGCCAGACCGGTGTCATCAATCCCGGTGCCGCGCCCGGTCACCTCTGCCGCCGGGCGGCCAGTGATCGCGGCAACGACTGCGCTCGCTGCGGTCGTGTTCGCAATCCCCATTTCACCGGTTGCCAGCAGATCGACGCCCTGAGCGATGGCATCCTGTGCGCAGGCGATTCCTACTTCAACCGCCTGACGGGCCAGCTCGTGACTCATGGCCGGTTGGGTGGTGAAATCAGCCGTGCCATACGCCAGCTTGCGTCTCACCAGGTCGGGATGAGAAGGCAGATCTGCCGCAACACCGATGTCAACCACAATCACCCGCGCGCCCACGTGGCGAGCAAGCACATTGATCGCTGCGCCACCCCGCAAGAAATTCAACACCATCTGCGGAGTCACCTCAGCCGGAAACGCGCTCACCCCCTGCCGGGCCACGCCATGATCGGCAGCCATGACAATGACGGCTGGCGTCGTCAATCGCGGTCGCTCCTGGCCGGTGATGCCGGCAATTCGGATCGATAACTCTTCCAGCCGACCGAGCGAACCGGTAGGTTTGGTCAACGTATCCTGTCGTCGCCGCGCCGCCGCTGCTGCCTGATCATCAAGCGCACCGATCTGGTTGATGGTTGTGTTCAGCAGAGTCATGCTCTCCTCCTGATATTCCCAACCGACGATTCCAACGTTGAAACTGTCTGCGTGATCGGTTATTGCCCGGCATGGAGACCTTCGCGCAGCTCCTCACCTTGCGCCAGGATGGCCGCAATCGTCGCTCGCGCCGTCTCAGACGGATCCTGCCACATGCCGCGCCCAATCGCTTCGTTGAGCCGTTCGGCCATCGCCTGCAACGCCCACGGATTCACCTCTTGCAGCCACTGCTGCACCTCGGGGTCACGGAGATACCGCTCTGTCACCTCCTCATACATCCACCCGGCCAGCGCCTGCGCCGTAGCATCGTAGCCGAACAGATAATCAACTGTTGCCGCCAGTTCCAATCCGCCTTTGTAACCGTGCCGACGCATGCTGGCAATCCACTTCGGATTGACCACCCGCGTCCGAAAGACCCGCCGCGCCTCTTCGCGCAGATCGCGCGTCTTCGGTCGCGCCGGATCACTGCTATCGCCGAAATAGCGGGCCGGATTGCGCCCGGTGAGCGCCCGAATGGTCGCAATCATGCCGCCGTGAAACTGAAAGTAGTCGTCGCTGTCGAAGATGTCGTGCTCGCGATTATCCTGATTCTTGGTTGCGACCTGCACCGTGCTCAACGCTGCTGCAAACGCCGTCTCGGCAGGAACGCCCTGTTCGGCGGCAGTGTAAGCATATCCGCCCCAGGCCAGATAGACACGGGCCAGATCGGCGTCATTCGTCCAGTTTTGCGCATCGATCAGCGGGAGCATGCCAGCGCCATAGCTGCCCGGCTTGCTGCCAAAGATGCGATAGCGCGCCTCGCGTTGGGCAATATCGGCTGGAGTGCCGCCGGCGCTGAGCGCCGCGGCAGTGGCGAGCGCATGCTTGCGGGGAAAGTTTTGCTCAAGCGGTTCATCGCGATCGATCACCGCCTGCACCACCTGATCGATTAGCTCGATCAGATGGGGAAAGGCATCGCGGAAGAATCCGCTGATCCGGCAGACCACGTCGATGCGTGGGCGGCCAAGTTCAGTCAGCGGGATGATCTCGAAGCCGATGACCCGCCGGTTTTCGCGCTGCCAGCGCGGTCGCGCGCCAAGGAGCGCCAGCGCCTGAGCCACATCATCGCCCGCAGTGCGGATCAGACTCGTGCCCCAGATGGTGATGCCCACACTTTCGGGCAAGACGCCATATTCGCGTTGATAGCGGTTCAGCAGATCGCGCGCCAGCGCCTGCCCCGTCTCCCAGGCCGCCATACTCGGCACGTGACGCGGATCGAGACTGTAGAAGTTGCGTCCGGTCGGCAACACGTGCGCCATGCCGCGCGTCGGCGCGCCGCTCGGCCCCGGCGGCACAAATCGCCCCGCCAGCGCAGCCAGCAGGTGTTCGATCTCATCACGCGCGCTTTGCTGCAACCGCGGGACGATCCAGGCGCAGGCGTATTCCAGCGTGACCGCAACGTCCGCTGCCGCTGCCGAATCAGGAATCGTCTCTTGGAGCGCCGCCGGAATGGCGTCCACCGTCCAGCCTGCCGCATGCAGACGGGTCAGCATCTGCCGACAGCGCGTCTCGATGTGCGCGATTAGATCGGCGTTGGTCAGAAAGCGCTCATCGTCAATTCGTCGTCGCCCCGGCTGATCGCGCAGCTCCTGCCAGTCTTCCCCCAGCGCCGCCGCAACCGCAGCCGGCAACGCAGGCACATCAATATTTGGCAGCCGCAACAAGTGGTAGACCAGATCAACAAGCTGATCATCCGTAGGAACTGCGCCCAGAATATGCAACCCATCACGGATCTGCGCTCCGGTCAATTCGCAGAGGTAGCCTTCGATGTCTTCGAGCAGGTGCGCCACTTCACGCCCTTCCAGCTCGGCCAGAACGGTCGGCGTGCCATCTTCAAGCACGCTTCCATCCCACTCGTGACGATGATCGCCGTGATCGGCCTGCAGGATGTAGCGCAGATCGTCATCAAGCCGACTCCGCTGCAAAATCTCCCAGATCTGCCGCTGCAACAACGGCAGCTTGGCCGGATCGAGACGTTCCATGCGGTAATACTCATCCACCACCTGCGCCAGTTCAGCCAGATCGCCGTAGGCGCCAGCGCTGGTCATCGGCGGCGTTAAATGATCGATAATAATTGCATGGGCGCGCCGCTTCGCCTGAGTGCCTTCACCGGGATCGTTGATGATAAAGGGATAGATCAACGGCAGATCGGCGAGGAAGGGATCAGGGAAACAGGTAGCGCTCAGCCCAACCCCTTTACCAGGGAGCCATTCGAGCGTGCCATGCTTGCCAAGATGGATGATCGCATCGGCGCGCCATTCGTCGCGCAACCAGCGGTAGAGAGCATAGTAGTTATGCGGCGGCGGCAAATCGGGCCGATGGTAGATGGCATCTGGATCCATGTCGTAGCCGCGCGGCGGTTGCAACGCAATAAACACGTTGCCGCACTCTAGCCCGGCCAGCGCCAGCTCATCGCGATGGATATACGCGCGCCCTGGCGGCGGCCCCCACTGGCGAACCATCGCCGTCTGCAACTCAGGCGGCAACTCCTCAAACCAGCGCTGATAGATTGCTGCCGGAACGCGGTATGCGCGGGCCAGTTGCTCGGTAGTGAGCCACGTCTCGTCATACGAGCAGCGAGCGATCAGATCGGCAATCAATTGGTCACCGCTCGCCGGTAGATTACCCACTGTATACCCGGCAGCGCGCAGCGCAGCAAACACGTTCATCAGCGACGCCGGCGCATCCAGTCCCACCGCATTGCCGATCCGCTGCGCTTTCGCGCTACTGTTGGTCAGGATCACCGCAATCCGCTTGTCGGCATTCGGCTTGCGCCGCAGCATCACCAGCCGCCAGACCAATCCGGCCAGACGCTCAATTCGTTCCGAGTCGGACTGCAAGCGCGCTGCCTGTTCGCCCTCCTGGGTTTTGAATACCACCGGCACACCGATGATCCGACCATCGAGTTCAGGCAAGGCCACATTCATTGCCGTATCGAGCGGCCCCAGCCCGCGCCCATCGCGCTGCCATGCCTCGCGGCTGGCACTGCTGGCCAGCGCCTGCACAACCGGCACATCCAGGCGCGCAAACGGATGCGGATCGCTGGCGCCGAGCGCAAAGCTGAGCGTTGCGATCACTGCATCGACCGGGCCGGCTCGTTGCAGCAGATCGAGCGCCGCCGGCATTCCGCTGGCCGTCATCTCCTTCAGTGAGTGGGTGTAGACGGCGCGCGCTTGCATGCCGCGCGCACGCAAACCGGCGATCAGCGCATCGACAAACGCTGTATTGCCGCTCAGCAGATGGGCGCGGTAGAAGAGCACCCCAACGACTGGGGCATCAACCGGCAAATCCGGCCCGCTCGCGCGGCGGCGCTGTCCCGACACGCGCGGCGGCGCGTAGATACCGTGCATCGGCAACTCAACCGGCGGATCGTAGCCCCAGCCGCTTACCAGCAGGTGATCACTCAGGCACTGCAAGCCGTTGGCCAGATTGACCGCCCCGCCCGCCTGAAAATAGGCGCCGATCAGCATTGCCAGCGGAACGCCAACAGTCGAGCGCGCCATCAGATCGGGATCGGCCTGTTCAACCGCCGGCAGACAGAGCAGAAAACCGCCAGTGCTGGCCGCCCATTGTTGCAGGCGGTCGAGACCATAACTGAACGTGGCCGGACTGTGCAGCCGCGCGAGCACAATCGCCGCGGCTGGCAGCATCCTCTCGAGCAGCCGTTCAATTGCCGCCGGTTCCGTCAGCCGTCCGATATGCGCCATCTGCACAGGCGCAAAACCCGCCGGCAAGAGCGCGAGCGCCTGTTCGAGCGCAAGCAGGTCGGTATCGGCCTGACTCAGCACCAGGATGCCATTCCCGGCCACCAGCGGCAATGTCTCGGTCGCGGCAACCGGCAGCCTGCCGCCATCCCAGGCAAAGCCATTGAACACATGGGGCAACAGCGCCGGCGGCGGCGCCAGCGGTCGTTCCGCCGCCAGCAATGCTTCGATGAAGTCATAGAGCACGACGATCAGCGCCGGATCGTTCAGCGAGTGAAACCAGTACGGACGACCATCCATCAGCAGCAGCGCGACATTGGCCAGCGGGCACGGCCCCAAACAGCCGCCCTGACTTAGATGCACCCGATTGCGCAATCGGCGCCGTTCCCACTCCTGGTGGTACAGATCGACCGGCACCGGCGCAAAGCCGCGTTCCGTATGGCCACAACAACAGCCGGTTGCGCAGACAATCAACATCCCGCGCCGCGCGCCGGCATTGACCATGCGCCCATCAAGGCGCTGCACCATATTCCGTTTGAGCTGCTCGGCCATCGGCAGATCGCCTCTCAATACTCGATTCCCGGTTGCGCGCGGATCCCCTGATCGCGGAACGGATGCTTCACTTCCCGCATCTCGGTCACCAGATCGGCCACGTCGATCAACTCCTGCGGCGCATACCGCCCGGTGATAATCAGATGTAACATCGGCGGCTTCTGTTCGCGGATCCATGCCGCCACCTCGGCGGCATTCAACCAGCCGTAATGCATCAGATACGTAAACTCATCGAGCAGAAAGACATCGTACTCGCCGCTGGCGATCCGCTGCTTCGCCACTTCCCATCCGTGTAACGCCCGCGCCTGCGTCTCATCGAGATCGCGGCTCGTCCAGGTGAAACCATCGCCCATCGGCGTCAGCGTGATGCCCATCCGTTCGAGCGCGCGCAGCTCGCCAAACCTCGCCTGCTCGTGTTTGATGAATTGCACTCCGCCAACCCGCATCTGCCGACCCCAGGCCCGCAGCAACATGCCCAGCGCCGCTGTCGTCTTGCCCTTGCCATTGCCCGTATTGACAATGACCAATCCCTTTGGCGAATGGCTGGCGCGCGCAGCTTTGCGCCGCTCCTCAGCTTCCGGCGACGATCCCGGCAGACCGACAGGGGGAACCGCTTGATCAGACATCATCGTTTCCTTTCGCTGACATATAAGCAAAGACCCCGGCGCTCCTGTGAGGCCGGGGTTTATGAGACGATGGCGTAACAGACTGCAACGCCCCGTTCATCCTCCCTGGCGCGAGGAGGGCTGAACGAACAACACGTCGCGGCAGGCGTCCTGGCTTCCGGTCACTGACCGGTTACAGTTGCGGCACAGCGCTGGACTTGCACCAGCTTCCACCTTTACGCCCTAGCATCCGGGCTAGCGGGTCACCACGACGGATATTGACATGACAGCGTGCGAATACAGACTTGATTATAGCACAAATAGCGCCGACGGCAACGACCATAGGCATCAACGATCGCCGAGCAGCGCAGCTTTTGCTACAATACGCGCCAGATCAAACGCTTGCGCGCAAGGATCGCCTGCTGCTATGACATCGTTATCATCACTTACAGTGCGCCAGCTTGACCCAGCCGATCCAGCCTGGCCTTCCGTCATCGATCAGCTCTGGTCAGCCATGGGCGGGTCGGATCACCCCGATCTCCTCCCGCCGCATTTCGTAAAGAGCACCTTTCCGCGCATGGGTGGGCTGGTGGTAGTTTTTATGCGCCACGATCGCCTCGCCGGCGTTGGTCTGCTCTTCCCGCGCTCCCTTACGCCGACTGGCGTTCGACACTACACATTGCGTCTGCACGAAGCTGGGGAACGACTGATCGATGCCGCCATCCACAACGCGCTCGCTCCCACCCCCGTAACCATCTACCGACCGACTGATGGCGTCACCTTCGCGCCAACAACGCCACGTCCATCAGGCATCTGGATCGGCCCGCCCCAAGCTGCTGATCTGCCGGCGATTACCGCTCTCTACCGCGCCGTGTGGGGCAGTCAGCCCTACCCCACCGATCTGTTCAGCGCCGAGTTTGGCCCCGGCACGGCGCTCGTGGCCACTGTTGACGGCCATCTGGCCGGATTTTTGCTTGGTTTCCTGCGCTTCGGCTGTCACACCGACGACCTCGCCATCGAATCGCAGATCATGGCCGTTGATCCAGCATATCGCAACCACGGTCTCGCGACCCGCCTGAAACGCATGCAGGCTCAGCTCGCGCTGGCGCAAGGTCTGCGCTGCATCCACTGGACGGCTGACCCTCTGCAATTGCCGAATGCCCTGCTCAATTTCAACCGGTTACGCGCCATCTGCGGCGAATTCACCCGCGGCTATTACCCGATCAGCAACGCGCTGAATCGAGTCATCGCGTCACGGTTTGGCCTCACCTGGCTCCCGGCCAGTGCGCATGGCCGATCTGGCCTGACCGGCGAACGCGCGCGCCTCAGCCTCGCTGAATTGCCCGGCGTCGTTGCGCTCAACGACGGCCCGCGCCTGCTGCCAGCGCCAGATGATCCGCCATTGATTGCCATTGCCATCCCATCTGACTGGACATCCCTTCAGCAGCGCGATCTGGCGCTCGCCGTCGCCTGGCGCGATGCGACCGACGCTCTCTTTGCGCGTTGGATCGGCTGGTCAACCGGAAGGTATCTGATCTATGCCGTCGCGTATGGCAGCGACCATCCGCCCTATCTGATCGGACGCCCAGCCGGGGCCTGGGCATGGGAAACAGAAAGCGCGGTATAATTCCTCATGAGCGCCACATCGGCGCGCTCCACGCGATCGCAGACTCACCGGTCTGGTGAAGAGATCTCTACCTTGCGTGAAGCAGAATTGTAGTATACTGCTTGCGATGATTGTGCTTTCTGGCGCAAATACGGCGTTGCTCCGCATCACGCGCGCCGTCATACTGTGGCTTCTCGCCTTCCTGATCGGGCCGTGGCCGGCACTGGCCTGCATTATTCATTGCCTGCAAATAACCCAACCTGACACGAACGGCGTGGCTTTCTTCGTGTGCGATGCGCCACATGCGCCGGCCAGTCATCCGCTGCCGCCGCCACCCGTTCGCTATGAAATGGTGGGGCTGTCGTTGACGTTCTTCATCGCTGGCCTTGCCATCATCCAACGATTGATTGCAGCAGCAGCGCAACCGTTCGCTTCACTGAATGTCACTCCTGATCCACCACCACCTCGCGCGCGTCTGGAACGTCCGGTTCGGTTGATCGGTTGAAGCCAGACACCATTGAACAAACTGCGAGGTGTGTTTATGCCACGAATGATTGCGCTCATGAGCGTGAGCGTGCTGATAGTATTGCTAATGGCCGGTTGCGGCGCAAATCAGACCGCGACGACGGGAACGACGGGCGGCATTACGGTGCGCGATCCGTGGGTGCGCGCAGCGATGATGAACATGGCCGGCGATCAATCCGGCGCGATGGGCGGCAGCGGCATGTCCGGGATGAGCGGTGATCAGGGCCACAGCCACGGCAGCGAATATGGCAGCATGGCAGTAAGTGCCGCCTACATGGTGATCGCCAACAGCGGCAGTGCCGACGCTATTGTGAAGGCGGAGAGCGATGTCGCCAAGACGGTCGAGCTGCACAACGTTGTCATGGAAAACAATGTCATGCAGATGCGACCGGTCGATGCGATCGAAGTGCCGGCCAACGGTCAGGTTGAGCTGAAGCCAGGGGGTTTCCACGTGATGCTGATCGGGCTGACCCGCGATCTCAATGAAGGCGATGAGGTGGTGATCAAACTCACCACGCGCAGCGGCAAGACGATTGAAGTCAAGGCGCCGGTGCGCAAGCCGTAGCGACAATAGCTTCAGCAGCGCGACTGGGGCGCAGGAGGCGAGTTGTTCAGTCTTTTGCGCTCCAGTCATTGCGCTCAATCCACCGATAATCTAGCTGATCCAGGTGACTCCAATGCAACGATGGTTCTTGCGCCTCTTAATCGCGTTCAGCGCATTAATCCTGAGCGGCTGCGGCGGTTATGAATTTCGCGGCACCGTCCTCGAACCGCCAAATCCGGCGCCCGATGTGCCCTTGACCGACCAGTTTGGCCAACCCTTCCATCTGGCCGATCACCGGGGCAAGGTTGTGCTCATGTTTTTTGGCTTCACCCATTGTCCTGATATTTGCCCGACGGCGCTCGGCGATCTGAAACGGGTCATGGAAAAACTCGGACGCGACGCCGAGAAGGTGCAGGTAGTCTTTGTGTCGGTCGATCCCGAACGGGATACGCCCGATCTGATGCAACGCTATTTGGCGGCATTTCACCCAGCCTTTCTTGGCCTGAACGGCGATCGCGCCGCGCTCGAACAGGCATACAAAAATTACGGCGTGACCGTCATTCGACGCGATCTGCCCAATTCAGGATTGGGGTACACGATTGATCACTCCGGCTACATCTATGCCATCGATCAGGCCGGCAACTGGCGCTTGCTCTGGGCGCATGGCACGCCAGTTGATGATATTGTCAGCGACGTACAGGCGCTCCTGCGCAATCCGCCCTCATCATAACCCGCTGACGCCAGAGGCGCTGGCATGCCTGCGCATTGCCAGCGCGTGAGATCAGACGATGATGAACGTACAACTCAGCGCGCGCATGCGCATCACCATTTTGCTCGTGACGACTGCTGCCATCGTTGCGGTTGGCCTCTGGTTGTGGCAGGCCACCAGCAACCAGCAACGGCAACTGGTGTTCGAGATTCCTCCCGGCACCGCTGCCCGTCTGGCTGCCGGCGAAGAAATAACCATCTTTCCATCAACAATTGTGATTGACTTACGTCAATACGATACGCTGGTGATTCAGAATAATGACAGCGCCGAGGTAACCATCGGGCCATTCCGCATCGTGCCCGGCCAGCGCTTTGTGCAGCGCTACTGGGGGCCGGGCACGTATGAGTTAATCTGTTCGGTGCATCAGGGTGAACAATTGCGCATCGAAGTGCGCTGACCGGTGACGGTGCTACACAATACTCGCAGGCAATCGCTGTCTTGTTGAGGAAACAACCATGCTGACATCACACTGGCATGCCACACTCGATCAACCATTGCCGCCCGCGATCGATCTGCCTGACACAGCGAACGTGGTGGTCGTTGGGGCAGGTGTGGTTGGCGCAGCAACCGCGCTCTGGCTGGCGCGCGCCGGTCTGAATCCGCTGGTCATCGACCGCCGGGCGCCAGCCGCAGGGGCCAGCGGCAACAATGGCGGCATTCTCGCGGCTGGTCTGGCCGAAGGGTATCTGGCCGCCAGCGCCCGCCACGGCCCGACGACTGCGCGCGCGCTCTTCGCCCTTAGTCTGGCCGGACAACGTCTGATGGTTGAACTCATCGAACAAGAGCAGATTGCCTGTGATCTCCGTCTGCACGGCAATCTGAACTTCACAATTGGCGAAGCCCAATTGACGATTGCCAGCGCTGCCGTCGCCGCGTTGCAGGCTGATGGGTTCCCCGCCGAACTGCTCGATCGCGCTGCTGCGCAGGAGCTGGTGCGCATTCCACTGGGCGCAGCCATTACCGGCGCGCGGTTCAATCCGGCTGCCGGCACGCTCCATTCGGGCAAGCTGGTCTACGGTCTGCTGGCTGCCGCGCGTCGTTACGGCGCGCGCTTTTGCTGGGATACCACCCTCCAGCGCGTAGACACCGCAGCGCACGATTTGCGTCTGACCACCAGCCGTGGTGTAATTACCGCGGGCGCGGCGGTCATCGCCGTTAATGCCTGGAGCGGAGAGGTAGTGCCTGAGCTGGCCTCACAGATCACGCCAGTGCGCGGACAGGTCCTCTGCACCACGCCGATCGAGCCGGTGATCGCCTGCGGTTTCGGCGCCACTCTGACGCCCACGGGTGAATACGGCCAACAATTGCCCGGCGGTCAGCTCCTGTTCGGCGGATGTCGCGCAGTCGCGCCCAACCACGATATTGGCATCGCTGCCGGTGAGGTGAGCGACGAGGTGCAGGGCGCGCTGGAGACGGGCCTTGGCCGGCTCTTCCCAACCCTGTCCGGCATCACTATCGAGCGGCGCTGGTCAGGACAAATGGCCTTCACCGCCGACTATTTGCCCATCGTTTACCATCCCCATCCCGGCCTCTTCGCCATCGGCGGCTTTTCCGGTCACGGTATGCCGTTTGCCGCCATCGTTGGCCGCCATCTGGCCGAAGCCGCCCAAACCGGTACGCTGCCTGCCGAACTGGCGCTGCTCAGCCTCAACCGGACGACGCTGCGCGCGTAGAGTGGACGAAACCCTTGTCCTCCTGATAGCGACCGACGAATCGGATGCCACTCCTGGCCGCGAAAGGAAGAAGGTAGAGACAAAAACCAAACGTGATAGACGATCGATCAGCGTGGCCGTTGTGGACTTCGCGCGTTTGTGACGCGTTCGTCTCGCGATCGCTTGTTGTCGGATTCATATCTTCGCCCGGTTGCCAGCGGCAAGGATATTCTGTGAAATCCTATCGCGCGTTCTTGCCGATCCTATTCCCCCCACACGTCAGCCATCTCCCATGCCTGCATTGCTATCAGCTCAGCAGGAGCATCCTCGGCGAACACCGCAATCCCCAAACTATCGGAGCGTGTGGGATAGACGCGGCTGGTGATCGAGCAGCAATCGTTGGCGAACACCTCGATGAGTGACGCATCGAGGAAGATGCGCAGGCGCAACGGCTCATCAGCAGCGAGCGGCAACGAGACGCGGTGGGCGTCACGCCAGACATCACTTGCCAGACTCGATCGCGAACGATCGAGTATCAACGTAGCAGCGCGGCGATCGTAACGCAGGATCGTCGCTTCACTGCCGTTCGGCGCCGCGCGCAGCAGCAGGCCGCAGCTTCCATGCGCTAACGGCGTCAGAGTGATCGACAGTTCAAGCTGCGCTCCCTGCAACGGCAGCCATTGCACCGCGCCTGCGGCCAGCGTCTGGCGACCAATCTGCCACTCGCGCTGCCGCAGCCGACACACCTCGTCAACCGGCAAGGTGACCACACGACCATCAGGCGCTATTCGCACTTCACGCGGCAACGTCATCACCCCGGCCCAACCGGCTGCTCGCGTACTCGCCTCGCTGCGCCCTTCCATCACCCATGCCAGCATGATCCGGCGACCGGCGCGGTCGCGAAACGTTTGCGGCGCATAGAAATGAACATCGCCGCCATCAAGTTTGTGCGTCATCTGCGGCGTCAATCGCCCTGCGTGATACGCGCCCCGCATCGCGACAGTATAGTAAGGCCGCTGATCCCACACCGAGCAGATCAGCACATGCTCGCCCTGTAGCGCAAAAAAGTCTGGACACTCCCAGAACGTGCCTGTCCAGACCGGATCAAAGTGGCTGGTATCGCCAACCAGCAGCGGGCCGCCATATTCCCACCGGCGCAGATCAGATGAACGATAGAGCAAGGCTGTGCCGCCCTGACCACGAATACCGGAACCGATCACCATGTGCCAGACGCCATCTTCGCGCCAGACGGAATGATCCCGAAAACCGATCACATCGAGACCGGCTGGCGGCGCAGCAATGATCGGCTGTGGCCATTTTTGCCAGGTGCGCAACCCATCGTCGCTCACGGCCAGACATGTCTGCTGCTGTTCGGGCAGGCAAAACCCGGTATAGATCAAAGTCGGCGTGCCGTGATCATCGACGGCGCATCCCGACCAGCAACCATCAGCGTCAGGGCCGCCCGGTGTCGGCGTCAGCGCAATCGGCTCGTGCTGCCAGTGGAGCAGATCCGTGCTGGTTGCATGACCCCAGTGAATGTTCCGATGAGTAGCCCCGGTAGGATTGTACTGATAGAAGAGATGAAAAGTCTCGCCCCACTGAATCAAACCATTCGGATCATTCATCCAGTTTGCCGGGGGCAGAAAATGATAGTGGGGACGATGACGGTCGCGCACGATACACTCCTTGTGCCTGAGCGATTAACTACATCACAGGGGCGCGGAATCCCGCACCCCTGTTCGTTTGCCAATGATGCAGCATTTACCCCTTCACCGAGCCGGCCATCAGACCGCGCACGAAGAAGCGCTGAAGCGAGAAGAAGACGATTAAGGGCACCACCATCGAAACAAACGCGCCCGCCGTCAGCAGGTGCCAGTCCTGCCCAAACTGACCGAGCAGGCTGAGTAGCCGTTGGGTGACAACCTGAACGCGCGGTTCAGCGCCCAGGAAGACCAATGCCACTAACAGGTCGTTCCACGTCCACAAAAACTGGAAGATGGCGAAACTGGCCAGCGCCGGAGTTGACAGCGGCAGAATCAGGCGGGTAAAGATAGTGAAATGTGACGCGCCATCGAGAAAGGCTGACTCGAAGATATCGCGGGGGACGGTGCTGATGTAGTTGTAGAGCAGATACACCGCCAGCGGCAAACCAAAGCCGGTATGAGCCAGCCAGACACCGAGATAGGTGCCGCCAAGCTGAAGCGCCACGTAGTCGCGCAAGATCGGCACCAGCGATATCTGCAACGGCACGACCAGCATGGCTACCACCAAAATGAACAGCGCTCGCCGACCCGGAAAATCGATCCAGGCGAAGCCATAAGCGGCAAACGCGGCAATCAAAATCGGAATGATCGTTGCCGGCAGCGCCACGGTCAGCGTATTGAGCAAGGCAACTTCCATGCCGACTCGACTACCCGAACCCACCGGACGATCAGGGATTGGAATCCCCAGCACTACCCGATAATTATCCAGCGTAAAGCGCGCCTGATCCGGGTTTGTCACCACCGTCCACCACCCGCTCGTCTTCACATCATCGGCAGGGCGAAACGAACTCACCAGCAAACCGATCGTTGGCGTGATCCAGATCAGGGTAATCGCGATCATGACCACATAGACCAGAACAGTGCCGAGACGCAATGGACGACGACGGCGCGGCGCAGCAAGGGTTGTGCTTGTCATCGGAAGGCCTCCGTTTGCTTACCGAACTGACGCAGGTTGTAATACATGACCGGCAACACCGCAAGCAGCAGAATTATCGCAATCGCCGCGGCTCGCCCGTTATGCACCTGCCGGAAGAGCTGGACAAACTGCACATTGGCAATCACCTGCGTGCCGAAATTACCACCGGTCATCGATTGAACAATATCGAAGATCTTGAGTGTGAAGAGAATAATCGTGGTGGTAACGGTAATCAGTGTTCCCTGGATCGAGGGCAAAATGATGCTGCGGAAGATCTGAAACTCATTTGCGCCATCGATCCGACCCGCTTCCAGCAAATCGCCCGGAATACCCTTAATCGCCGCCGAGATGATCACCATCGAATAGCCGGTCTGGAGCCAGACCATAATGATGACCAGAAAGAGATTATTCCAGGGCTGGATCAGCAACCAGCCCTGCGACTCAAAACCAAGCGCCGTGACAATTGCGTTCAGCAGCCCGATCTGAGTCGAGCCGGTGGGGCGGAATTCATAGATAAACTTCCAGATCACCGAGGCGCCTACGCCTGAGATGACCATCGGCATAAAGATTAACGCTTTGCAGATGGTTTCAAACACCGGATGGGTGCGATCAACCAGCACCGCAATCAGCAATCCAAACCCAACACTCATTGCGGTGCCGAAGATCATCCAGAACAGGAAATTGTTGCGATACGAGAGCAGCATCTCGGTGCTGGTGAAGGCGTAAATATAATTTTCCAGCCCGACGAAATTCACTCCACGCGCATCGTAGAGACTGGCGATGAACGATCGGATCGTCGGCAACACGAGATACCAGGTCAGGATGGCCAGCGCTGGGCCAACGAACACAAAGGGGATGAGCCGGCGACGCCAGGCAGGGCTGAGTTGTTCGATGAGATAGTTTGAGAGTGTATAGAGCGCTAACACGCCGCCCACACCCCATAGAATCGCGATAATGGCAGTGATCCATTGGGGAATCTGCGCGTCGCGCAGAAAGAGAAAGACCTGATACAACACGAAAAAGGTGATCAGTGGCACGAACAGCGATACCAGCAGACGCCCGATGGTCGTCGAGAGCATCGCGCCAATTCCGCCTGCTTCCGGGGTGCGGTTAATCTCACGTGTTGGTCGCATCACAACTCCTCCTTGAGCGGCAGCGCTGCCTGTCAATGTGCATCAGAGGCAAACGCGGCGGATGAGCAACATCCGCCGCGTCGTCGGTCTCAGTTACCGGCCAGCCGCATCAATTTCAGCCAGCATTGTATCGAGATCGCGCGTACCGCTCGCCCAGTCGGTCACACCCTTCCAGAACGCCGCATTCACCGCCGCCGGCATCGCATCCGAGGCGTCGAAGCGCGCCGCCTGCGCCGCCAGGATCGCTTCGGCAACCTGTCGCTCGATCGAGGTCGGATAGGCGGTCAGGTCTTGATCCTTGTGCGGGAAGATACCGCCGCCCAATCTGGCCCATGGCGTGGCCGAGGCACTGGTTGCCATGAACTCCATGAACTTGCGCACCTCTGGCCGATCGCGTCCCTTCAACATCACGAAGACATCGCCACCAACCAGCAGCGCCGGCGTGACACTGGGGTCAATCGGCGGCATCACGAACAGGCCGACCTTGTTGTCGAGATCTGCCTTGACCGAATCCTGGAAGAAGTTGGTCACAAAGCTGCCCTGCATGTGCAACCAGCAGTTCGGCGGATCGGTGAAGAGGAAGGTTGCCGCATCGCCGAAGTTGGTCAACACGATTGACTGCCGACCACCAAAAACGTTGCCTTCAGTGAACCAAACCTCACCCAGAGTCTCGAAGGCGCGCTTCACTTCTGGAGAACTGAACGGCAGATCGCCTGAGATCCAGCGATCATAGGTAGCGGTAGTCTGAGTGCGCAGCATGATGTTTTCGATCCAGTCGGTGCCCTTCCAGCCGGTCGCCGCTCCCGACTCGATCCCCTCACACCATGGGGTGTGACCATTGGCCTTCATCTGCTCGGTCAACGCCTTCAGCTCATCCCAGGTCTGCGGCACTTTGTAGCCAGCCGCCTCAAAAGCCGGTTTGTTGTACCAGATGAAGCCTTTGGCATTCACGCGGTGGAAGACGCCATACGGCGTGCCGCCAAAGGTGCCCAACTCCTTCCAGAACGGCGCATAGTTCTGGTCGATCAACGAGAGGATCTCCGGCCACAGCGGCTCCAGATTCCCTTCCGCAGCCAGCCGCGCCGCGCCGCCCGGCTGCGGGAAGCCGGCAATGTCCGGCGGATCGCCAGCCTGCACACGCACGACAATCTGGGTATCGAAGTCATTCACACCCGTGTAGATTACATCGATGTCGGGATTGGCCGCCTCAAAGACTTTGAGCACCTCTTCAAACGCATCAGCCTCACCGCCGCCAAACGCGCCCAGAATGGTGACACGCTTCTTCTCAGGCTGGGCTGGAGAGCCGCCAGTGGGTTGCGACGCGCCGCCTCCGCAGGCGGCCAGCACCAGCGCAGTCACGACCAACGCAACGACCATCCAGGTCAACCGTGAACGAGACATTGTTCTCTCCTTCTCACTCTCTACTGTCAACATTGACACCCATTGCCTCACCGAACAACTTGTTTGCCGCGCCACCTCCTTTCGCTTTCAATGCATGCTCTAGCGAGTGACTAGATCGATGCCCGTTCGATCAGCGGGCAGGGGATAAGATGCTGCGTTGGCGGCAACCGTTCGCCCGCGGCAAGTGTCTGCAAGATAGCTACGGCTTGCCGACCCATTTCATAATGGGGCAACTCGACGGTTGTTAGCGGCGGATAAAGCTGCGCTGCAATCAGTTCCAGATTGTCGAAACCCATCACCGCTACGTCCTGCGGAATGCGCAGGCCCAATCGCTTGATCGCATCGTAGACTCCCATCGCCATCTTGTCGTTAAAGCAAAAAACGGCAGTGGGCCGATTGTCGTCATTGAGAAGCTGCCAGGCGACCGCAAAGGCATCCTGGGCGTTGGAATGGCAACTGCGCATCAATGCCGGATCGAGCGGCAGACCATACCTCGCCAGCGCCTGCCGGTAGCCCTCAAAACGACCAAACAGCGCCGGCATCGGGATGATCTCATTGATGAAGGCAATGCGACGATGACCACGCCGGATCAGGGCTTCAGTGGCCACATACCCGCCCTGTACCTCATCAGGAATCACCGCTGGCAGCGATCGGTCGGCGACAAAACAATTGACCAGCACGGTCGGCACACTGCGCAACTCAGCGGGAGGCTCGACCTCGTGATGATACATCGTGGCGTAGAGCACTCCTTCGGCGCGTCGTTCGAGCATGAACTGCACCGCCGTCTGCTCGATCTCGCGCTGCCCGCTGGTATTGACCACCAGCAACATCTGTTGACCGGCCCAGGCTGCCTCTTGCGCTCCCAGGATCATCCGCACAGCGTAGGGCGACGTCACCACCTCATCGGAGATTAACCCCAGCGTATGCGAATGGCGGGTGCGCAGACCGCGCGCCATTGCGTTCGGTCGCCAACCTAACGCATGAACAGCCGCCCAGACTCGGTCGCGCGTCTCCTGACTGATTGCCGCGCTCGTGACGTTGTTGACCACGAACGAAACCGTCGTTTGCGAGACACCGGCCAGCCTGGCAACGTCGTACATCGACGGCGGGCGATTGCGCCTTGAGCGAGATTGGTCGTCCATTGACCGCCCCAGGTTAAAACGAATTAGTAATTCGATTTATAAGGTACCATATCAAATGTGCCCTGTCAAGAGATTGAAGTGGTCTTACGCGCATCATGCCAGCGCTGTCAAGGCTACGACCGCATATTGCCGCCGCCTCGCTGCGCTCACCCAACGCCACGCCGCGAGCGGATGCGTCAGCGCCCAATGCAATCCCCGGCCTCAGCGCAAGGCATGCCTCACCACCCCATGCTTTCCCGTAAGGCGCGGGTTGCCACGCTGCGCGGAGCGCAATGCAACGGCGCACGAGAGAGCGCTGCGTCGCCGAATGTGCCTGAACTTACGGTGCTGGGGTAGGAGTTGACTCAATCACGTTCTCAACGGTAGGTTCGGCAGTTGGCGACTCCTCCGGCGGCACGGTAGGCGACTCCTCCGGCGGCACGGTAGGCGGCTCCTCCGGCGGCACGGTAGGCGACTCCTCCGGCGGCACGGTAGGCGACTCCTCCGGCGCAACCGTCGGCGACGCTTCCGGCTCAATTGTTGACTCAACCGTCGGCGTCACTTCCGGCGCAACCGTCGGCGGCTCCTCTGGCGGCGGTGTCGGCTCCTCTGGCGGCGGTGTCGGCTCCACCGGCGGCAATGGCGTGACCGTCGGCTCCACCGGCGGCAATGGCGTGACCGTCGGCTCCACCGGCGGCGGAAACACGGGCGGCGGGATCACGATCGGCACTGTTGGCGTATTGGTGACCGGAATCAACTCATACGGCGTTGCAGTGGGCGACGGCATCACTGTGGGCGATGGCGCAGGCGTTGCCGATGCGGTTGGCGTTGCGGTCGCCGCCGGAACGGATGCGGTTGGCGAGGCGAACGTCACTGTCCCCGTCGCATCGATGACGGGCAGCGTTGGCGCAGCCGGCGCTGAGTTGAGCAGCGATCCGACAAATGCCACCCCGCCGAGGGCATACCCAATTAATGCAATCACCAGCACCCCCAGCAGACTGCTGTAGATGAACCGGTCACGGGCCGACAAATCATCCAGCCACGAACGCAGTTCAGATGTCGGCGCCGCGACTGCGGGATTTAGTTGCGCTGCCGAGGTTGTAGGCACTGGCATCCCCATGTATAATGGGCAGCGAACATGATTGGCCGACAAACAATAACGCGCCTGATAATCGGACACAAACTGCGGGATTTCTTGCGCCTGACCGGCAGCATAGCAGCGATGCTCTGGCGTTGGTGACGCAAACCGGATTGCCTGATTCTGTTTTAAGCCGAGGTAAGGGCAGTGTCCTGACGGTTCTACCATAACGGCGACGCTCCTTACAACCGGGTCGCAGCCTCAATTATACGGTCTGGTCACGGGCATCGTCAAAATGCGGTAAGATAGCGCTTATGCAGCGCTCGGACAAGATTGTTCTTCAGGCGCCATGCATCGTCTCTCCCGTCTATTCACGCTGCACAATACATACCTGGCGAATATATGCGCATTCTTATTCTCTCTGATATTCACTCGAACATCGTCGCGCTGGAAACAGTGCTGGCCGATGCTGGTTCATTCGACACCGTGTGGTGCCTGGGTGACACGATTGGCTATGGGCCAGCGCCAAACGAGTGTGTCGCGCTGATGAAGCAACTGGCGACTATTGCCTTAACCGGCAACCATGATCTGGCATGTCTGGGCAAGATCAGCCTCAACGATTTCAACCCTGATGCGCGGCGCGCCAATCTGTGGAATGGCGCGCAACTCACTCCTGAACACCGCGAATGGCTGTTGCCCCTACCGCCAGCGCGCGCAGTTGATGAGCGGTTCTACCTGGCGCATGGCAGCCCGCGCGAGCCAATCTGGGAATATCTCTTGATGCCCGCGCAGGCGCTGGCCAATCTCGAATGGTTTCACGAACATGTCTGTTTCATTGGTCATTCCCACGTGCAATTTGCATTTTGCTGCCCCAACCGGGAAGAGCGCTGCGAGCGCATTATGCCTGCAGATGACTACCGGCTGACGCTGGCTGATAACGCGCGCTATTTCATCAACCCTGGCAGCATCGGTCAGCCGCGCGATCACGACCCGCGCGCCGCCTATGCTCTGCTCGATACTGATGCGCAAACTCTGACGTTCAAGCGCGTAGCCTACGATGTAAAGCGCACGCAGCAGGCGATGCGCCAGTACGGTCTGCCAACGGCTTTGATCAATCGCCTGAGTCTGGGCATGTAATGGCGCAATCAGCGCTTTCGTCGCATGAGCAACTGAGCATCTGACAATGAACACCAACTCGATCCGACAACAATACGCGCAACGCTTTGCCCGTTCAGCAGCGCTGGCCGAACGCGCACTTCAGCGCTTTCCCGGCGGCGCCACCCACGATGGCCGCTATGCCGATCCCTTTCCCCTCTTCATGGAACGCGCCAGCGGGCCGTATAAGTGGGATGTGGATGACAATCGGATGATCGACTACTGGTGCGGGCACGGCGCGCTGCTGCTCGGCCACGGCCATCCCGCGATTGTCGAAGCGATTACCCGTCAGGCACCCGTGGCAACTCATCTCGGCGCCAGCCACCGGCTTGAACTGGAATGGGCCGATCTGATCGTGAGCCTGATCCCCGCCGCTGAGCGGGTGCGTTTCACCGCGTCGGGAAGCGAGGCAACCACGCTCGCCCTCCGGATTGCGCGCGCCGCTACCGGCAAGACAACCCTGATCCGCTTTGCCGGCCATTTTCACGGCTGGCACGATGCGCTGGCCCCCGGCGCTGACCCCGATGACCCCAATCGCGGTGTGTTGCCCGAAACGCTGGCCAGCCTGATCATTCTGCCTACCGATCTCGATCAGGTTGAGGCAACGCTGCGCAGCCGCACCGATGTCACCGCGGTCATTCTCGAGCCAACCGGCGCTTCCTACGGCTCGATCCCATTACCGGCAGATTTTCTGCCCGGCCTGCGCGCGATCACCCAACGCTACGGCGTCTTGCTGATCGCCGACGAAGTGGTGACCGGCTTTCGCATGACGCCCGGCGGCGCCTGCGCGCGGGCTGGCGTGCAACCCGATCTGGTGTGTCTGGCCAAGATCGTGGCCGGTGGTCTACCCGGTGGAGCGCTGGCCGGACGCGCCGATCTGCTTGATCTGCTGGCTCACGACGAGCAGGGGCCGCGTGGACGGATCCGGCAGCAGGGCACCTTCAACGCCAATCCGCTTTCGGCGGCGGCAGGGATTGCCATGCTGCGCGCCGTTGCCGCCGGTGAACCCGGCGCAATCGCTGCCCAGCGCGGCGAACTGCTGGTGCGGCTGCTCAACGAACGCTTTGCCGCCAGACAGTTGCGCGGCTGGACAGCCTTCGGCGATGGATCGATCTTTCACCTGTTCGTTGATCCGGCCAGCAATGTGCTGCCCGGTGAGCTGCCACGCGCCGCCTCGCTGGCAACGCTCAAACGCGGCGGTGACCCCAATCTGCTCCGGTTACTGCGCATGGCACTGCACCTGAACGGCGTCGATCTGATGCGTGGTCGCAGCGGGTTCGTTTCGGCAGCGCATAGCGAGGCCGACATCTACGCCACCGTGGAAGCCATCGATGCGGCTATCGATCTGGTGCTGGCGGAGTCTGCCTGAGCGCACAATCGGCAACGCTGTTCAGCTCGCGCCGAGCATAGCGCTGCGGTATGATAGAGCAGGAAACAGCCACGCAATACTTACAGGAGCTGCGTTCACTCATGCAAGCGCAATCGATTACGCTACCCCGTTCTGGACTGTTCATCGGCTTCGCCGTGCTGCTGGCGTTCGCGATGATCGTCGCTGTGCCCACGAACCCCGACTGGTGGCAGGTGGTCATTCTCGGTATCGTGCAGGGTATTACCGAATGGCTGCCGATCTCTTCCACCGCCCACCTGCTGTTGACCAGTCAGTTGCTCAATTACCAGGGCAGTATCGGCGGCACCTTTGAAATCGCAATTCAGTTCGGCACCGTCTGCTCGGTCTTGCTCTTCTACTGGCGCGATCTGATCGCGCAGGCTGCGGCGCTGCTTGGCCGCGGTCAGCCTGACGCAGTCGCCACTGCGCGCAATCTCTGGCTCGGCGTGCTCATCGCTTTCGTCCCGGCGGCGGTCGTTGGCCTGCTTGCGCGCGATTTCATCAAAGAAGTTCTCTTCGCATCACCGCTGGTCATGGCTGGCGCGTTGATCGCGGGCGGCTTCATCTTTCTCTGGATTGAGCGCCGCAGCGCTACGCGCGCGTCTGCTGCCACTGCCGACTTCCGCGCCGTTTCCAACCGGCGCGCGCTCATCGTTGGTCTCGCCCAGGTGTTCGCGCTCGTGCCCGGCGTCTCGCGTTCGGGCGCATCCATCGTCGGCGGCCTGCTGGCTGGGTTCGATCGCCCCACCGCTACGGCTTTCTCATTCTATCTGGCTATCCCAACCCTGGGCATCGCCACAGTGGTCGATCTGATCGGCAGCATCGACCAGATTCAGGCCGATGACTGGGGTCGGCTGCTGCTCGGCGCGACAGTGGCGATGATCGTCGGCTATGGCTGCATTGGCTGGCTGCTCCGCTATATCGCCACCCACAACTTCACGCTGTTCGGCTACTACCGAATTGTGGCGGGCGCGCTGGTGATCGGCGCTGTAGCGGCGGGCATTCTGTGAACGATGGCGAAAAAGAAACAGGCAGCCTCTGCGCTATGAGCGAACTGGCAGAACAACCGTTAACGCCCACTACGACGATTGCCGAGGCTGGCGCGATCTGGCTGGCGCGACTGGCCAGCGCCGGCCTCGACAGCGACGACGATGATCTCGACGAACGCGAGCGCGAGAGTCAGCGCCACCATGCCCGGCAGACGATTGCCAGCTACGAGACGGCGCTGCGCATCTTCACGCGCTGGGCCGAGCGCAGCGGGCGACAACGCCTGGGCGATTTGCAGATCAGTGATCTGGTGGCTTATGCCCGCTCGCTGCGCAAGCGCAGTTACGATCTCTCGCAGCGAGCGACGCGCCAACACGAACGCCTCTCTGAACGCACCATCCACGCCTACGTGCGACCGCTGTTCGGCTTTCTGGCGCTGGCCGACTCGCAAGGCGCCATCTCGTTTCGGGTCGCTGCCGCGCGGCCAGAGGTCAGCCGCGTGCTGCCCCGACTGCCCGATCCGGTAGCGCCGACCCCGCCCGACCTGCGCCGATTGGTTCGATTCTACGACAAGCCACGCGGCGAAGAGACTGAACGGCAGATGCTTACCCGTCTGCGCAACGCCGCGCTCCTGCACGTGCTCTTTTCCAGCGGCGCCCGCATCTCCGAGGCGCTCAGCCTCGATGTCGGCGATGTCGTCCGCGATCGGCGCGTCCTTGGGCGCGTCGTTGTGCGCGGCAAAGGGCGGCGCGAAGGCACTCTCTTTATCCGCCGCTACGCCGAACAGGCGCTGCACCGCTACCTCAACGCCCGCCACTGGCCGCCGGCGCGCGAGCCGCTCTTCATCGCTTTCGATCCGCGCACCAGCGGCGGGCGACTCTCGCGGATCAGCGGCTGGCGGATCGTGACCGCCGCCGCCAACGCCCTGGCCGATCAGATGGTCTGGGAAGGCAAAGCCGACGAAGCCGAACTGCTGCGCAGGGTGACGCCGCACACCTTCCGCCACTTTGTCGGCTATCACCTGCTCAACGAAGGGGTGGCGCTGGCCGAAGTGTCGCAAATCCTGCGCCACCGCAGCGTCGAAGTGACCCGCAGCTACTATGCGAGCTACGCCGATGTGCAGTTGCAAGAGCTGCACGACCAGTTCAGCGCTGATCCGTGGGAAGAGTGAGCGGAGCAGGTTGGTGGGTTGCTGTCACCGGCATGCATGCCAGCGCGTCTGCCCGCTTGTTTCAGCGATCAGGGGATTGGCGTCACCACGCTGCGCAGTGATCGCAGTGACGCCATTGCTCATCTTACCATTATGCAAGAAAAATGTTGTATAATACCAACCGTTCGCGTCCCCTTCCAGTCATCCCGATATGCAGCCAGCGCGCTGTGATCGGGCAGAGGAGTTTCTATGGCCGAGATCATTCCCCTGACGCCCGGCGGCGCCGAACCGTCTGCGGAACCGTTCCGCGGCGGCGCGTGCAAACTGCACCCGCAGACGATGTGCCCGGCTTTCGGCGCATTGCGGGTCTTGACGCGGATTGAAGGCGCCCAACCGGCGATGGTGACCGATACCGGCTGTTTGTATGGCCTGACCTTCGTGACTCACTTCTACGCAGCGCGGAAGAGCATCGTAGCGCCGGCGCTGGGCACGGCGGAGCTGTCGAGCGGCAAGGTGCAAGAGGCGGCGAATGCGGCGATTGCCGAAGCAGCCTCAGAGCCGAATGTGTCGTTCATCCCGGTCATCTCGCTCTGCGTAGCCGAGACGGCTGGGCTGGCCGAAGAGTTGCTGCCGAAAGAGGTTGACGGCAAACCGGTCATTCTGGTGCGCGTGCCAGCTTACGCCATCCACTCGCACCCCGAAGCCAAGGACGTGGCGCTGGCGGCAGTGATGCGGCGATTTGTTGATCCGGCCAGCGTTCACGAACCGGGGACACTGGCGCTGATCGGTGAGGTCTTCCCGGCTGACCCTTTGCTGATCGATGGCGTGATCCGCAAGATGGGTGGCCGGGTCGTGACCACCATTCCCGGTCGGCATGTGGACGAGATCAAACAGGCCGGTCAGGCAGCGGCAGTAGCAGCATTGCACCCGTTCTACCGCGAGACGATTGGCGTGTTGCGCGAGCGCGGCGTGGCGGTGATCAGTGGCGCGCCGATTGGCGCCGAGGGCAGCGCCGCATGGCTGCGCGCGATTGGCGCGGCGCTCGAACTCGATGAAGACACCGTCGAACGAGTGGCGGCGGAAGAGGAGGCGACTGCGCGCGGGTTTCTGGCCAGCAAGCCGCTGCAAGGCGCGACGATTCTGGTCTCTGGCTACGAGGGGAATGAGATGCTCTATGCCCGTCTGCTGATCGAGGGCGGCGCGCGCGTGCCGTATGTCAGCACCAGTATCGGGCCGAGCGCGCTGACCGCGGCTGATGAGGCATGGCTGAAAGCCCACGGCACCGAAGCCGTGATCTACCGCAAGACGATTGAAGACGACAAGGCTGCCATGGAACGCTGGTCGTTCGATCTGATCATCGGCACCACTACTCTGGCCGCTTATGCCAAAGAGAAGGGTATTCCGGCAGTCTATTACACCAACATTCTCAGTGTGCGCCCGCTCTTTCTGGCCGGCGGCATGATCGCTTCGCTCAACTTCGTGCGCGATCTGCTCAACCGCAAGCCGATCTACGACCGTATGCTGGCCTTCTTCGAGGGTCATGAGCGCCGGGAGGGGAACCAATGAGCATTACGCTGATCCGCGATATCTCCGACACCAGCAGCTACTGGGGCGCATCGTGGGTGTTCGGCTGCTTCCCCGACGCGCATATCGTCTGCGATGCCCCGATTGGTTGTTACAATCTGCTGGGCATGGCGGTCACCGACTATACCGATGCGTTGCCGCACATGGCAAACCTGACCCCGACATCCATCCGCGAAGAGGATGTGATTAACGGTACCGCCAAAGCGCTGATCCGCACGATTGACGATCTGCGCGCAATGGGCATGCTGGAAGGCAAGCGGCTGATCGTGGTTTCAACCGCCGAGAGCGAGATGATTAGCGCCGACCATGCCCAACTGGTGAAGCAAATTGACCCCGAGGCGCGCTTCTTCTGGAGCCAGTCGCTCGAGCAGGACGAGTGGAACGGGCGCGAGCGAGCGCTGCACTTTGCCTGGGAACAGTATGGCAAACCATTCGTCAGCCCTGACGTCACGCCCCGCCCACGCGCGGTCAACATCATCGGCCCGTCACTGGGATGCTTCAACGCGCCCAGCGATCTGCACGAACTGAAGCGCCTGATTACCGGCATTGGCGCTGAGATCAATCTCGTCTACCCCTACGAAGGGAGCATCGCGACCACGCCCAAACTGGCGGAGGCGGCTGTCAATGTGGTGATGTACCGCGAGTTCGGGCGTGGCCTGGCCGAAGATCTGGGCCGTCCCTATCTCTTCGCGCCGTTTGGCGTCTTCGGCACTACCGCTTTCCTCCGCGAACTTGGTCAACTGCTCGGCATCGACTCGGCGCAGGTGGAAGCCTTCATCGAACACGAGAAGCGCACCACCCTGCAACCAGTCTGGGATCTCTGGCGCGGGCCGCAGAGCGACTGGTTTGCGACGGTCGATTGCGCGATTGTCGCTGCGCGCAGCTATGCCGATGGTCTGCGCAGCTTTCTCGGCGATGAACTGGGCATGCGGATCGCATGGGTATCAGGACGTCCCCGGCGCGACGACGAGCCGGATAATATCGAGATTCGCAAACGCCTGCACGCCAAAGCGCCGGCCTTCGTCTTCGGCAGCATCAACGAAAAGATCTATCTGGCCGAAGCCAATGCCCGCGGCACCCACTACATCCCGGCTACCTTCCCCGGCCCGGTCGTGCGGCGAACGACCGGCACGCCGTTTATGGGCTACGCGGGCGCGGCCAACATCATGCAAGAGCTGGTCAACCGCTTCTACGAGACGGTGATCAACTTCCTGCCGGTGGAACCGGTGAAAGCAGCGGCGGGCGGGCCGCCTCACCCAACCAGCGCCGAGACCATACCGTGGACGAAAGAGGCCACCGAACGTCTCAACGCGGCGCTCGAAGCCGTGCCGTATCTGGCGCGGATCAGCGCCGGCCGCGCGCTCCGCCAGGCCGCCGAACAGGTCGCGCGCGCGCGCGGAATTAACGAGGTAACGCTCGAAATCGTCGAAGCGGCCATTGCTCAGAGCGCAGGGGCGTGATATGCTGACAGCGGAGCGCTATCGGTTTGACGGCGCTCCGCTGAAACTGGCATCCCGAACACTGCGGAGCATGACTGCATGCACATCCTGGTTACCAATGACGACGGCATCGAAAGCCCTGGCTTGTGGGCGCTCGCCGGAGCGATGCGCGCCTGCGGCGCCGAGGTGAGCGTCGTCGCCCCCGCCGAAGAGCAGAGCGCCATGAGTATGGCGTTGCCGCCGCAGCGCGATCGCGAACTGCGCGCGATCATTCCTCCTGCCAATCTGGATGGCATACGCGCCTTCGCCTATAACGGCTCACCGGTCGCCTGCGTTACCATCGCCATGCTCAGCGGCCTGTTACCCCGCATCGACGCCGTCGTCTCCGGAATCAATCGCGGCGTCAACAGCGGCACCAACGTGATGCTCAGCGGCACTGTCGGCGCAGCAATGATCGGCGCTCTCTGGGGACTGCCGGCCATGGCGGTCTCACTCAAGTACCACGGGCCGGGGCCGCTCCCGTGGGGCACCGCCGCCTACGCTGCCAGACGGCTCTTTCCGCTACTCGAACAGATCCGGCCATACGCGCCGCTGGTGATCAACGTCAATGTCCCGCACATAGCTGACCCGCGTGACCTGCGCGGCTTCCGCCAGACTCGCCTCTCGGAGTTCTTCTTCGGGCACTATCTCGATCTCGAACTCACCCCAGCCGGGCCAGCAGAACGACAGCAGATCACCTTTCGCTTCATCCGCGAACGCATGCCCACCTTCTCCGCTGACACCGACGACGGCGCAGTCAATGAGGGCTACGTCGCAGTGACGCTACTGCGCCCGCTGATCGACAGCGTACCGCTGACGGTGCCACTGCCGGAGATCGAGTAGAGACAAGACCGGGCGCGCTCAGGGGAAGACGCCAGCCGCGCCATAGCGCGCCGGGCGCGGCGTGGCGATCTTTATGATCTGGCGAAGCCTGGTTTCCCTACGGCTGCGCATCAGTGTTATCCTGAGTTGAAACTAGGGCAGGCCCGGCTACCGGAGGATTCCTGAACGGAGTCGCTAGATAAACTATGCGCCACCGAGAGACACATTATCGCGGCTGGCAACCATGGCGCAACACGGAAGGCTTGCGCTCCGTCAAGGCGAATAGTGCGGCTTACGCGCATGCCATGGTTGAGTTATACCAACTTTAGATAGATGGTCACGTATCGGGCAGCCACGTCAACGCTGCCGCAGTGCGCAGGATGCGGCGGGAGCGCTCCGCAGAGCGGTTGCTGGGGCAGCGCGGAG
>FWPU01000921.1_pt1 | contig 92645 bp, 101 predicted proteins | sample 2228361 | NCBI WGS metagenome assembly FWPU01 (sample SAMEA103939777, study PRJEB20133) | metagenome
CTAACCAATCGCCGACGGCGTTCCACCGATACAAGCCGCTGGGGTCGAAGGTTGCGCCGAAGAATCGAAACCCGTCGTCGCTGTAATTCACCTCGTTGGATTTACGATTGGCAAGGCTACCGAACTCGGCATACCAGCCCGTGTTCAAAGGGCGAGCATGATTGCCTTTTGGAACGGCAAGAAAACAAACGCCCTCCCCTGCTTGCGCGTATTTGTAGCCGCCCGAAAGGTAAAACGCGCGCGATTCAATCGGCTTCATTGAAAACGGAACGGCGCAAAAACTATGGTAGCCGTCAATCACAACGAGCGTTTCCGCCGACTTCACCGCCGAAACAATCTTCTCCAACCCTTCAATCAAAAAGCCTGAATTGAAAAAAACATGGCTGAAAAAGACAAGGTCATACTCGCCTTGTGAAACGGCATCGATGAACCGCGCTTCAAAGGTTTCAAACGGCTCAACGGCGATGCGCCACACCACAGCCTTTCCGCTTTCTTCAAAGCGCGAGACTTGGCGCGAGAAACTGTAAAACTCGCTGTCGGTCGTGAGAATTCGAATCGGTGTGCGTTCAATGCACGAAAGGAGACGCGCGACAAATTCATGCGTATTGGGCGCGAAGGCGATTTGTTCGGGATAGGAAAGGTCAAGGAGTCGCGCGATGTGCCGTTGCGCTTTGGGAAGGATTTCGGAAAAAATATGCGCCCATTTTTTATCGGCAAGCCGCGCTGAATCGTCCCAGTATTGCAGGTGCGCCTCTCGCGTGGCGTCAAGCCAATAGTGATGGCTGTGCGCGGCGAAGTGCAGTCGCTTCGGATTGGCGGAAAGAAATTTTGAATAATGCGATTGATACATAATGAACGGATTGGATTGAGCGAATTGAACCGATGCACAAACGCTTTCAATGTGCGCGGTGAATTTCGCTATATTTCACATGATTTATCGCAATGCGTCTCAACAAAATTTCAATTTACGGCTATGACATACACGCCCGCCTCGCGCACACAGAACTACAAATACGCCATTCGCAACATCGTCGTTGAAGCCAAGAAGATTGAAGCGGAAGGCAAGAGAGTAACTTATCTCAACATCGGCGACCCTGCGCTTTACGGATTTCAGCCGCCGCAAGAATTGGTTGAAGCCAACATCAAAGCCATGCGCGACGGCTATTCGGGATACTCGCCGTCGGCAGGAATTCAAGTCGCACGCGAAGCCGTCGCTGAAGAAGCGATGCGAAGAGCCATTCGCACCACGCCCGACGACGTGATTTTCACCTACGGTGCCTCCGAAGCCGCCGACATTGTTTTTACCGCCGTGCTCGAGCCGGGCGATGAAGTGCTTGTGCCAAGTCCGGGCTATCCGCTTTACACGGCAATTGCGACCAAAATCGGCGCGAAAGAAATTAAATACCGACAAAATCCGCTCAATCATTGGCAACCTGATGTCGATGAACTCCAATCGCTCATTACATCGCGCACGAAAATTTTAGTCATCATCAACCCGAACAATCCCACCGGTGCGCTTTACACCAAAGAAACACTTTCGGCAATGCTCGATGTCGCACGCCGACACGGCTTGATTGTCATTGCCGACGAAGTGTATCACAAGTTGATTTACGAAGGCACGCATGTGCCGATGGGCAGTTTAGCGGGCGACGATTTGCCCGTGATTACGATGGAATCGCTCTCCAAAAATTTTCTCGCTCCGGGTTGGCGATTGGGCTGGATGACGGTTACGAATGCTTCGTTAATGCCCGACGTGATGGGCGCGATTCGCAAGTTAGCCGATGCGCGGCTCTGCGCGCCAATGTCGCCACAGCATACAATCCCCGTCGCGATGAACTTGCCTGCCTCATACCTTGACGCCACGATGGCACGCCTACGCGCACAGCGCGACACCACCTACACCATGCTCAACCAAATTGAAGGTATTTCTTGCAACAAGCCCGAAGGCGCATTCTACGCGATGGCGCAAGTAAACCTTCACAACGGTGCACTCGGCACTGATGAAGAGTTCGTGCTCGGATTGCTTCGCGAAAAAGGCGTGCTCTTCGTTCACGGCTCTGGCTTCGGCACAGTGGCAACGGAAGGATTCTTCCGCATTGTCTTTTTGCCCGACGTCGAAACGCTCAAAGACGTCTATACCCGCGTCGCCGACTTCACTGCAACCTTCTTTGAACAGAAACTCTCACTTGCCAAGTAAGCCGTTTCACGACGCAACGCGCTTGAACACGTCGCGCCTGATGCTCATTGCGCATGGCGCAAGCCTGAAAACCGAGTTGGGAAAAAAAGTTGAACTTGCATGCGCTTCGGGTGCAAAGTTCATTCAACTTCGTGAAAAAACATTCGACGCCAAACCCCTTCTCAAGTTGGCGCAATCGCTTCGCATCATCACGGCAAACCATAGCGCGAAGTTCATCGTTAATTCGCGCTTGGATATTGCCCTTGCCGCCGATGCCGATGGGCTTCACCTGCCCGAAGACGCGCTTCCCGTTCAAACCGTTAGGCGTTTTTTTAGCGGACTTGTTGGACGAAGCATTCACACCATTGAAGCTGCCAAAGAAGCCGAACAAAGCGGTGCAGATTATCTCCTTTTCGGACACATTTTTGAAACCACCTCAAAAACCAATGAACCGCCGCGCGGATTAAACGCTCTTGAAGACGTCTGTCAATCCGTTTCAATTCCGGTTTATGCCGTCGGCGGAATCACGCCCGAACGTGTTGGCTCGTGTTTGAACGCGGGCGCATTCGGCGTTGCCGTGATGAACGGCTGGCTTTCGGCAAGCGATATATCTCAAACCATAAAAAATTACCTGAACGCGCTCGAGTCAAATCTGCGGAAATAAAAAAGCGGAAGACTTGACTTCCGCTTTTTAGCACAGATGAAGTTCTTGGTTAGTGTGCAACTGGGTTCTTGATGTAGTATTCGTAATAGACGATGAAGCATTCTACAAGGAAAAATCCAAGCGTGAGCACGCCGAAAATCGTGAATTTTACATCGCGTTCTTCCTTGTTGGCTTTTTTATCCAAGAACGGCACAAGTGCCCATGCAATCATCGCAATCGTCATGGTTGCAATCGCCACTGGTCCAGGCACTTGCTTCAAGTATTGGAATTGCGCCCAGAAATACCATTCTGGTTTAATGCCTTCGGGTGCTGGTTGGAGCGGGTCAGCTTGTTCGCCAATTTCCCAAGGGAAGACAACGCACAGGAAAATGAGAAGCGCGAAGCCTATCATCCAACCGATAAAATCTTTCATCAAAAAGTTCGGGAAGAACGGCTCTTCACCTTTGAGCAAGCCTTTTTCGCGATAGCCGATTGGCACCGATGTTCCGAGCGTTTGCATCAAGATGAGGTGAGCGGAAAGCACGAGGAGTGTCAAGCCCGGAAGCAAAACCACGTGCAATCCGAACATTCTTGTCAGAGTTTCACCCGTTACATCGTCGCCGCCTTGTGCAATTTTGGCAATGAATGCGCCGCCTGGGACATAGTCCAGTGTGCCAATGCCAATTTTCACCGCAAAGTAGGCGAGCGTATTCCAAGGAAGCAGATAGCCCGTAAATGAAAGTCCCAGCGTCAAAAGGCAAAGCACGAAACCTGTGAGCCACATCAATTCGCGCGGCTTGCGATAGGCTTTCATGAAATACGCGCTGAACATGTGAATGAACATCATCAGCACCATCAGGTTTGCCGACCAGCTATGCGCTTGACGAATCAACCAGCCAAACGGCACTTCCTTTTGAATAAACACAAAGGATTCAAATGCTTCGGCTTCAGTGGGTTTGTAGTAGAGAAGCAAGAGCAAACCCGTAATGATTTGAATCACAAAAAAGAACAGCGTCAGCCCGCCGAAGTAATACCAGACGGATTGGCGATGCATCGGCACGGTTTTCTTGCTCGCGTAATCAATCACGTAAGTGAGCGAGCCAATGCGCTCGTTAATCCACTCTTGCGCGGCACCGTTTTTGAATTTTGCGATAAGTTCAGCCATTGTGAGTCACTGCTTTAAGTTCTTGAAAAGAGTCCATCAGAAAATTAAACCTTTGACACCACGATGTTGCCGTCTTGGATTTTGACGCCATATTTTTCAAGGTCAGCGGGTTGCGGACCAGAAATCTTTGTGCCATCGTTGTTGTAGCGGGCATTGTGGCAGGCACACCAAACGTTATTTGCCTTTGAGTCATATTGGACAAGGCAGCCGAGGTGCGTGCATTTTGCTGAAAATGCACTGTATTCGCCATTGACATTGAGAACCATCACGGGTTGGTCGTTGAACTTGACGATTTTGCCTGAATTCGCCGGGATTTCGCCTTCCTTTCCAACCACCGCTGAATTGGACACCTTCTTTTTGCGTTCAGGCGGATAAGAATAACGCGCAATTGGATAGAGAACAGTAGCCGTGAGCAGAGCACCAAGTGCACCGACAACAATCGTTAGAAAATTGCGTCTCCCGCCCGTCTGAACGTTCTCGACAATTTCTTTTTGAGCGGTCTCGACGACTTCGCGTCGCTTTGCGTCAGTTTCGCCAATGACTTCAAGGCGTTTTGAGCGGTCGTATTCGCCACGAACAATTTGCATTTGTAGTTCTCCAATGGTTTTCAGGTTTGGAAAGGTTCTTGTTTGATTGAGTCTCGCATACAAGCCAAATCAGCAACTCTGGAACATAGCCCAAGTTTTGTTTCGTTCCGAATTTTGATGTTATTCCAAAAAACGGTTGAAAAAATTATACAAAGTATACATCACCGACAAACGCCCCGCACGTAGAACCTTGCTTTTGACCAAGTTTTGAACAAGTCCCGACGTTAGTCGTTCAGGGTGCAAAACTTCGGAAATGCCCGTCATCACAATGCCGCGTTCTTCAGGAAGATTGAGCACAAATCGTGAGTAAAAGCGCATGTAGAAGGGTCCTGTATCCAAGCCTTTAAGATGCTCAATCGAAAAATGGCAGTCGTCAGAATTCATCGTCAGACGTTTGCCGTAGCGCGGCGAAATGAGGTTCTGTTCCAGTTCATGCTCCGTGATGGAAAGGCGATTTTTGAGAATCAGCGTTTTGCCGTTTTCGGTCAGATATAAAAATGTGAACGGCTCGCGCGATTCATCTTTGTAGGAGATGATGTAATAGACGAGATCGTATTTTTTCGAATGTGCGCGTCCCCAATACCAATTCTCGATGTCGGTATCCATCGGCACGCGCCCGAAGTTGTGATCGTGATAGCCGTTGCCTTGAAAGCGGATTTTATGTGCTTCATTTTTTAGTCCGTCCCAAACGTCGAGTTTTCCGCTCACGTTCATTGAAGGCGCAACGAGAATCCAAGTGTGCTCGCCCGTCCCAGATGAAAGTTCTCCCAAGTCTTCGGCAAGTTCCACTTTCGGCGTGAAGTAAAGTTCGGCTTTGACGCGCTTTTTTCGGGCGGGCATCTCGAACTCAATGTGCAGAACGAACCGATTGCGCAGTTCATCATAAACAAATCGATTTTGCTCAAATCGCACAAAGGGCTTTTCGGAAGAGGCTTCAAAGAGCGTGGCATCGCCTTCTTTGATGAAGTTCAGCACTTCTACGCCATCAGCATAAAGGCTAAAACTAAATGCGGTGTGTTCAAGCGGATTGGGAAGCGGTTGGTCGTGCTTTGTACTGTTTTGTTTCCAAGCGCGAAGCCGTTGAAGGTAATACGGCGAAAAGGGAAACCCTGAAAACCAAATCGCCACAATGGAATAGCGGTCATCGTCGGTAACCGCATCAAAATACCACCACTCGTAAGAGCCCGGCTCTTTGAGGTTGTGCCAAACGTCGGACTGTAACGATGAAAGAATCTGCATGCCGTTTGCTTCGGTGCAACTGCTTTGTTTGAAGATAGTGCACTGCGATACAACTGAAATGCGGAAGAAGTGGTTTCAATTTAGCGAAGTTCCGAAGGAAATCAAATCAAGTGAAAACAGGAAGGGTAAGTTCATCGCTCGCCCCAATCTAACCTCACCCTGTCCGCTTGCGCGGACATCCCTCTCCTAATAGGAGAGGGATGTTTCGGCATCGCCGAAACAGGGTGAGGTCAATAAGTTACTTCACCAGCATCATCTTCTTCGTCTCAACGAAAGTCCCTACCTGCGAGCCTGACGGGTGCACTTCAAGTCGGTAAAAATAAACGCCGCTCGAAAGCCCGCTTGCATTAAGCGTCGCATCGTGTTGACCCGCCGCCATGCGCGCATTCACCAGCGTTGCAACTTTTCTTCCAAGCACATCAAAAACTTCCAACTTCACCTCGCTTGGAACGGGAAGTTCGTAGCGTATCGTCGTCGTTGGGTTAAACGGATTAGGGTAGTTTTGCGCCAACTGAAACGACCGGGCGGGCGATGGTGTGCTTGTGACCACCGAAAGCGGCGAACTGCCTTCTCGAATCGTGAGGGTTTGGTTGGCGGCGACATGGCGCAGTAAATCTCTTCGCCCACTTGGCCAAATAACATAGAGTGAATCGATCACCTCTGTGCTTCCTAAGCCGAAATGCAATATCTGCCTAAAAGGATGAACGACTCGAATTTGTCGCCACCACTTGCCGCCCGTTGTATCAGAGTTGACGATGATGACATTTGCGCCAATCGCTTCGCGAGTTGAAAGCACCCCTTCTAATCTCACTTTCAGAAAATTATGTTGCCCGTCACCAGAGGGAAGCAAGTTCTGCCAAAGCATATATTTGGTAAAAAAGGGTGAACGCTCAACAGCACGCACCACATCTAAGCTGCCGTCACCGTTGAAATCGCGTGCTCCGCCTGTCATAAGCGTTTCGGTGGAGGTTAAAAAACTATCTGGCATAATATTCTTGTATCTTACTTTGCGGTTAGGCTGTGGCTCTGAAATAAATAAAAAAGTCGGAGAAAAGAGAAAATCAACATATCCGTCATTGTTGAAATCGTGAAACATATCAAGCGTCGCGTTTATGGAGTCAACGAATGCCTCAAATCCCAAAGTGTCAGGTTCCCAACACGGTCTTGTTGGAAATTGTGGTGGCGGGATGCCTGTGCCTCTGCCAAAACGATATTTGCGCCAATTCCATCCTAAGTCAAAGAATCCCGCAAAGTCCTGAATACCGTCACTATTGTAGTCAGATTGTTTATCAAGTGTAATTCCAAGAGGACTGTTCATGCTGCAGAATGGTGAAGGCGTGGGGAAGACGGGGTTGAAAATCTCAGTGAACGTTCGATTGCCATTGTTGAGAAAGTATCGGATTGGATTGGGACGCGGCGGGTGGTTCGGTGCGACTTGACTAAACTGCAAATCAAACCAGCCATCTCTATTGAGGTCTAACACAGTTAGCCTGTGCGATTGCCCGAACCCGTCGTTCAGCGCAGAGTCAAGGGAGGTCGTGTCCATCATGCTGAACCCCTCGCTACTTCCCCAGACAATCACATAACTCCCGTTATCGCGCCGTGCGCCCAAAATTGCGTCTCTATACCCGTCTTTATCCAAATCATAAAACTGCATTCCTGTAAAAGGCATAATCCCAACTAAGGTGTCGGACAAATCCAATCCCGAACTGGTGGTAATGTTCTGAAATACGCCAGTGCCTGTATTATGTAAAAATTGTATATGAGAGGTTTGCCCAAAAATGGCTTGACCTGACCAAGTGAACAAATCCTCAAATCCAGTATTATACATATCTGCGGCTCGGGCTGGTGCATAGCTCGTATCAAGACCCGCTTGTTCGGTAACATCGACAAATCGTTGCGCATAGAGCGGCAAAGCCAACAGCAACAGAGAAAGAATCGAACAAATCTTGTGCATATTCAATTACAAATTTTTGAGTTGAGGCGTGTGGTCGGTTTTCCGAAAAATCAATGGGGCACAGCCAATGCGATGCCCCACCCCCATAATTCCGTAAGGGATTACTTTGCTAAAATCATTTTCTTCGTTTGAGTTACGGCTCCGTAACGAAGCGTGTAGTAATAAACGCCGCTGGATAATCCGCCTGCGTTGAAGGTGACTTGATGCGCGCCCGGCTCGCGTGATTCATTCAAGAGCACCGCCACCACCCGACCTAATGCGTCATAGACTTTAAGATTGACCTCTGCGCGCTCAGGCAAGGAAAAATCAATCGTCGTGGTCGGGTTGAACGGATTCGGGTAATTCTGCGCCAAGCGAAATGTTTTTTCTGTTGTGGATAGCATATTGTGGCTGTAAAAAATACCACGTGTGTTCGAGTTCGGCGATGTGTTTGCAGGGGTAGAATCATCGTCGATTGTGATGCGATACTGTGCTTCGGCATCGTTGCCGAGCTGAGCGGTTGAGATGGTGCTATCCGTCCAAGATTGGGTTTGCAATGCCCCTGATGGCGAGAGCGTGGCGCGAAGACTCAATTTTGTATAACGGTGTTTCCTTGCACGCGTCTGCGGTAAATTCTCACATTCGTCAGTTGCCCTGCGTCGGTGTTCGGATTTGTCCAAGTGAGAAGTGGATAACGAAGACTGAATTGGTCGGGTGTCGTTGCAACCACATCGTTCAACACAGGTGCAGACGGTGCACCGTCAACCCTGAACATGCCCGTTGTGCCTGTTCCGCTCACGAAGCCTAAAAATGAACCCGGCACATCCCAAAAACTTTGAATGTAAATTAGAACTTGACCTCCTGCAGGGACATCAACCGTTCCAATAAATGTCACGCCAGTATCAACAGGAGGTTCCGCTAAAGTATCGCGTAAAAACCAAGGCTCTGGATTAGAGGGGCTTGATGAGCCTCTTACTGCAACCTTGATATACGACACGGTCGCAGGAAAATTGCCGAAGTTCGATCGGGCGATGCGATTATTTCGAGTCAATCTCGCGGAAACTGTGTAAGTGCCTGCACGAAGTGGAACGGTTTGCAACGCACAGTCCGCGAAAAATGGCTGATTGAAATTGTCCCCCAAAACAGTGTAAGTGCCTGCGCCCGGACCTGTGTTTACATAGTTGAAGTTCAGCGTAGCGTCTTGCGCGACGGCGGTCGTAGTAGTTGCCAACATCATCAGCAACGGGATTAGGAGGTTGCACCGTAGGAGGTGCGAGGCGTCAGAGAGAGAGAGACAATTAACGTGCCAAAGTTGTGTGTCTTTTTCATAACAGGAATTCGTTTAAGTTGTGAGTCAATGCCGCATCAGTAAAATGTTGAAGGTGCTTTGCGGCGGTTTCAAAAACGAAAGAACTGGGTAGAAGCACGATGCAATGTAAAATAAAATACTTGAAATTCCATCAGGCGTTGCCTTTGGCATCGAAGCGATTCAGGTAATCTTCGAAGCCCAAGACGCGGCGGGCATATTCGGTTTGCATGAGCGGAGAGGTGATGATGAAGTCGGCGGTAGCGCGATTACATGCGACGGGAATGTTCCATAAGGTTGCGAGGCGCAGGAGGGCTTTGACGTCGGGGTCGTGCGGTTGGGGTTCGAGCGGGTCCCAGAAAAAGAGCAGGCAGTCGAGGTCGCCTTCGGCGATTTTCGCGCCGATTTGTTGGTCGCCGCCGAGCGGACCGCTTTTGAACTTCGTAATGGGAAAGCCGAGTTCGCGCTCAATGAGCGAGCCAGTTGTGCCTGTGGCGAAAAGGTGATGCTGTTTAAGTTGGGCTTGATGTTCGCGCACCCAATCAAGTAGTTCGGGTTTGCGATTGTCGTGTGCGACGAGTGCGATGCGCTTGTGCGCTGGAACTGTGAGATGTTGCATGTGCAGACGGTTGAGACGCATTGAGAGTCGCGGCGAAGTGCTGAATGTTCTCGCCGCGTTTCTCCTCAAAGCGTCGCGGTGTTATTCGCTTTTGGCTTCTGAATCGTCTTCTTCTTTCGGGACGCGAGCGACGGCACTCACCCTGTCACCTTCTTCCAAGCGAATGAGTCGCACGCCCGATGTGGCTCTGCCCATGACGCGAATGTCTTCGACGTGTTGACGATTGACAATACCGTTGGACGTGATGATGATGAGGTCATCGGTGTCTTTGACTTCGAGCATGGCGACGAGGTTTCCGACCTTTTCGTTGGATTTGAGCGTAATGACGCCAGCCGCACCGCGCTTGGTCATTCGATATTCTTCAAGTTCACTGCGTTTGCCGTAGCCCAAGTCTGTTACAGTCAGGAGCGTCACGTCGCTGTGGCGCGTGGTAACGAGGGAGACGACGGATTCGTCTTTATCCACTTCCGCACCTTTAACGCCCGTCGCGCTTCGTCCCATCGGTCGCACGTCGCGCTCGTGGAATCGAACGGCAAGACCCGAACTTTTCGCCAAGATAACTTGATGCTCGCCATCGGTGAGTGTTGCGCCGATAAGTTCATCGCCTTGCTCGATGTTGATGGCGATGATGCCCGTTTTGCGTGGATTAGCATATTCGGAAAGAGGGGTTTTTTTAATCGTGCCGTTTTTCGTCGCCATTAAAACAAACTGCGACTCGCTAAACTCTTTAACGTTGATGTAAGCGCAGATTTTTTCGCCTGGTTCAAATTCAATCAGATTGCTTAGCGAGCGACCGCGCGTGGCTCTGCCGCCTTCGGGGATTTCATAGACTTTAAGCCAATAGCATTTGCCTTTGCTGGTGAAGAAGAGAATGTATTGATGCGTTGAGGCAACGAACATGTGCTCGATGAAGTCGTCGTCTTTCGTGGCGGCACCTGTGATGCCTTTTCCGCCGCGCCCTTGTCGTTTGTAGGTGTCGACACTTGTGCGCTTGATGAAGCCGTTGTGGGTAATGGTAATCACAACGTCTTCATTTTTAATCATGTCCTCGATTTTGAAGTCTTCGGCTTTCATGACGATTTCGGTGCGCCGCTCGTCGCCAAATTCTTTTTTGATTTGCTTCAGTTCATCTTTGATGACCTTGTATTGCAGTTTTTCGCTCGCGAGAATGGCGTTGAGTTGCTCAATCTGTTTGATGACGTCGCGGTATTCGTCCTCGATTTTTTGGCGTTCCAAACCGGTGAGCCGTTGCAGGCGCATGTCGAGAATGGCTTTGGCTTGGATTTCGGAGAGTTTGAAGTTCGTCATTAAGCCTTGACGGGCTTCGTCGCCGTCTTTGGACGTGCGAATGAGTTTGATGATGGCGTCAAGGTTGTCGAGGGCGATTTTCAAGCCTTCCAAGATGTGCGCGCGTTTTTCGGCTTCGGCAAGGTCGAACTTCGTGCGGCGAATAACGACCTCGTGTCGATGCTTCACGTAGTAGTGAATCATCTCTTTGAGGTTGAGAATGCGCGGCTGACCGTCGACGAGCGCGAGCATAATTACGCCGAAGGTCTCTTGCATTTGCGTGTGCTTGAAGAGATTGTTCAACACCACTTGGGTAACGGCATCGCGTTTGAGCATAATGACGAGCCGCATGCCGTCGCGGTCGCTTTCATCGCGCACGTCGGAAATGCCCTCGATTTTTTTCTCATTAACGAGTTCGGCGATTTTTTCCTGCAAGCGTGCTTTATTGACTTGATAGGGCAGTTCAGTAACGATAATCGATTCGCGGTCGTTTTTTTCGTTGGTCTCGATATTGACCTTTGCACGAATCACGATTTTGCCGCGCCCCGTGTGAAAGGCGTCTTTGACGCCGTCGTAGCCGTAGATGATGCCGCCGGTCGGAAAGTCGGGTGCTTTGATGTGCTTCATGAGTTCATCAATCGTGATGTCGCGATTGTCGATGTAAGCAATGATGCCGTCAATGACTTCGGTGAGATTATGCGGCGGAATGTTCGTTGCCATGCCGACGGCGATGCCCGTTGAGCCGTTGACGAGCAGGTTGGGAATCGCAGAGGGCAAGACGGTTGGCTCTTCCAAACTGTCGTCGAAGTTCGGCTGAAAATCGACGGTGTTTTTATCCAAATCACGAAGCATTTCGGCGGCGATGCGTTGCATACGCACTTCGGTGTAGCGCATGGCGGCGGGCGCGTCGCCATCGACCGAGCCGAAGTTGCCTTGTCCGTCAATCAGCGGATAGCGCATAGAAAAATCCTGAACCAATCGCACAATCGTGTCATAAACCGCACTGTCGCCGTGCGGGTGATACTTTCCGAGCACTTCGCCGACGACGCGCGCCGACTTCTTATACGGTCGCCCCGCTTGCAATCCGAGTTCCGACATGCCAAACAGCACGCGGCGATGCACAGGCTTTAACCCGTCTCGCACATCAGGCAAGGCGCGGCTAACAATGACCGACATGGAATAATCGATGAACGAGTCGCGCATCTCGTCTTCGACGTTAATTGGGACAATTTTTTCTCTTTGCATTGGCGTTGAAGAAGTTAAAATCTATCAGAAATCGCGAGCGTCGTTGCGCTCGTCAAAAGGAATGGGAATATACGCATTCGCTTTCATCACATTCGCTCTGGTGCGGAAATGCCAAGTATCTTGAACCCATTGCGCAAGACTTGTCGCGTGGCAAGGGCAAGAAGCATGCGCGATTTCATGACGGATTCTTCCTCGCCGACAATTCGACACTCTTGATAAAACTTGTGGAAGAGTTCCGCCACGCCGTTCAAATACGTAATCATCTTTTGCGGCTCGAGCGACTGCGCCGCGAAACTCACCGCATCAGGAAAGCGCATTAACTCTTTGGCTAAATCCAATTCTTCTTTTGCGTTCAAAAATTTGACAAACTCGGCAGGAATGGCTTCGGCATTGAGCATGGCTTTTTCTTCGGCAACGCGAATGATGCCGCAGATTCGTGCATGTGCGTATTGCAGATAAAAGACGGGATTGTCGCTCGATTGCTTTTTGGCAAGTTCCAAATCGAAGTTGAGGTGCGTTTCTTTGGCGCGCATCACGAAGAAGAATCGTGTTGCGTCGGCACCGACTTCATCGATGAGCGCGTCGAGCGTATCGGCGTTGCCTTTGCGCGTCGACATTTTGACCTGCTCGCCGTTGACGGTTGTGGTTACAAATTGATTGATGGCGACTTTAATGCGTGAGGTATCATATCCCAGCACATCAAGCGCGCGAATCACGTCGGGATATTCATCAATGTGGTCGGCACCAAAGACATTGACGATTAAGTCAAATCCGCGTGCATATTTCGTGGTGTGGTAAGCGATGTCGGGCAGTCGATAACTCGGCTCGCCCGTCGATTTCACCAGCACAGTGTCAACAGCAATTTCCTTTCCATCTTCGACTTTCTTTTTGCCCAAGAGCGATGTTTTGAACCACACTGCGCCGTCTTTATGCTCGATGAAGCCTTTCTGTTCAAGCATCTCAACGACTTGCTCATTTCGGCTCTTGCCGCTTTCCAATTTTTCGTAAAGCGAATGTTCATTGAAGAACGAATCGTGTTTGATGCCGAGCCGCGCGAGCGTTTGCTTAATGCCGTTAAAAATTTCCGCTTCGGCAAACTCTTTGAAGAAGGTTAAATCCGTTTCGTTTTTCAGTGAATCGCCTTTTAGAGCGAAGATTTTTTCGGCGATGTCTTTGATATAACCGCCTTGGTAGTAATCGTCAGGGAAGGAAACGGGTTCGCCGCATTGCTCGAGGTATCGGAGTCGGACGGAGTCGGCGAGCACTCGCATTTGCCGTCCGGCGTTGTTGAAGTAATACTCGCGCGTAACAGTGTAGCCTTGGGCTTCGAGCAAGTTGGCGATGCAATCGCCGAGCACCGCACCGCGTCCGCGCCCGACCGTGAGCGGTCCAGTCGGGTTTGCGCTCACATACTCGACAATCGCGGTTTTGCCTGCACCGATGCTCGATTTGCCAAATTGCTCGCCTTGTGCCAGAATCTCTGCCACGCTTTGTTGCAAGAGCGATTTTGAAAAATAAAAGTTGATGAACCCTGCGCCTGCGATGTCGACGCGCTCAATCTGTTCGGGATTGAACTTGAACTTTGACACCAATTCCTGCGCGATTTGACGCGGATTTTTTTTGAGTTCCTTTGCGAGCGTCATGGCTATGTTGCTCGACGCGTCGCCGAACTTTTCATCGCTTGGCTTTTCAATGATGATGTCTCGCGAGGGCTCTGCGCCAACTTCCGCGAGGGCTTTTTTGATTTCAGCAATCAGAAGGTTTTTCATTGATGATGGATTATGTGATGAATACACCGATTTGTTTCTCGAACTCTTTGGGTTCGGCTCTGCCTTGTAAGACGTCTTGTTTGGAAAACTCTTTGCGAATCGCGCCTTTATAGAGACAGCCGATTCTATCGGAAAGTGCAATAACTTCGTCGAGTTCAGCGGAAATGAGCAGAATGGCGATGCCTCTATCGCGTGTTTCGATGATTTTGCGATGAATGAACTCAATCGCACCGATGTCGACGCCGCGTGTGGGTTGCGCCAAGATAAGCAGTTTGAGTTGCGGTCGCCCCAGTTCGCGGGCGGAAACGATTTTTTGTTGATTGCCGCCCGAAAGGTTGCCAATTTTTTCATCAGCGATTTGGCGTCGCTCGCCAGTTTGTGAAGCGGCGCGCACATCGAAGAGCGTAACCATATCGAGGGCGTATTGTGCTAATTCATTCCACTTGAAACCAATGCGCGCGGCGAATGTTGGCTCTCGATGTCGCCCAAAAATTAAGTTGTTGGAAATCGAATAGTCCTTGATGACGGCGTATCGCAAACGGTCTTCAGGAATGTGCGAAATGCCAAGCGAAGCAATTTCGCGCGGCGATTTTCCCAGCAAATTTATCCCGTTGAATTTGATTTCGCCAGAAAGTTCATCGCCCTCATCTTGCATACCCCATAACGCTTTGAGCAGTTCGGATTGTCCGTTGCCTTCGACGCCCGCAATGCCGTAGATTTCGCCCGCCCTGATGTCAAAGGAAAGGTGATTGAGCATCTTGACGCCGCGCGAATCGGTGTAAGAGAGGTCTCGAACCGAAAGCACAACTTCCTTTTCGTGGCACGGCGTTTTGGGCACAGAGAGCAACACATCGCGTCCGACCATTGCACGTGCGAGCGATTCTTTCGTGGTGTCTTTGGTTTCCATCGTTGCTACAAGTTTGCCTTGACGCATGACGCTCACACGATTTGAAATCGCAAGCACTTCATCGAGTTTGTGCGTGATGATGAGAATCGTTTTGCCGCTTTGGGCAAGGGTTTTCAGCGTTTGAAAGAGTTGTTCCGTTTCAATCGGCGTGAGCACGGCAGTGGGTTCATCTAAAATCAAAATGTCGGCTTTGCGGTAAAGCACTTTGAGAATTTCTACGCGCTGTTCTTCGCCGACGGAAAGCGTGCTGACAAGCGCGTCGGGCGAAATAGAAAGTCCGAATTTTTCCGACAAGGTCTTCAAATCGGCGCGAACTTTGGCGAAGTCAATAAAACCGCGTGCGGTTGGCTCGTCGCCGAGAATGATGTTTTCGGCGACCGTGAGCGTGGGCACAAGCATGAAGTGTTGATGCACCATGCCAATGCCCAAGCGAATGGCGTCGGTGGGCGTTGAAATGTCGGCGCGTTTGCCGTTGATGAAAATTTCGCCCGATGTCGGCGCATATAACCCGTAAAGAATTTTCATCAAGGTCGACTTGCCTGCCCCGTTTTCGCCTACAATCGCGTGAATCGTGCCGCGCTCGACCGTGAGCGAGACGTCTTGATTGGCATAAAAATTTCCAAATCGCTTGGAAATGCCTTTCAGTTCAATAGCCGCAGTCATTCAAGGTTGTTGAGATAAAAAAAATTTGTTTTCTTTACGACGCACATCAACACAATTTCAGAAATCCAATGCGCTACAGACACCACGCCTTTGTATGCACAAATCTCTCGAGCTGTGCGCAGCACGAGCCTGAAAAAATACACAAGTATCTGAAATCTCGCCTGAAAGAATTAGGGCTACATAGAGAAATTCGCGCCAACAAGTCAGGCTGTTTAGATGGCTGTTCGCACTCGCCCGTAACGGTCATTTATCCCGAAGGAATATGGTATCGATTGCTCACGGAAGAAGACGCCGAGCGCGTCTTACAGGAGCATCTCATCGGCGGCAAGCCCGTTGAAGCCTTGATGGTGCGTGAGCTCAATCCACACTATCCTTTTCAAGCGCACTCTGAACCAGTTCAAAATTCAACCCAATGAACGAGCCTGCGTCGCTTTTGCCCAGCGTTTCTCTCGAGGAACTGCTTTACGACCTTCCAGAAGAACGCATTGCAAAGTTTCCTTTGGCGGAGCGCGACCAGAGCAAATTGCTTGTTGCCGACGCACAAACGCAAACCATTTCGCACCATCACTTTTACGAGCTGCCTGCACATTTGCCCGAAGGCGCATTGCTCATTCGCAACAACACCAAAGTGATTGCGGCACGCTTGCATTTGGCAAAATCAACCGGCGGCGCGGTAGAAGTGCTTTGCCTCGAACCGATTGCACCAAGCCCCGACCCTGCCTTGACGCTCAACGCCAAACGCTACTGCCGTTGGCACTGCCTCATCGGCGGACGAAAAATCACGGCGGGCACAACACTGCACCTGCACACCCTCACGGCAACCATCATTGAGAAAATCGGCGCAGAAGCCACCGTCGACTTTATGTGGGAATCGTCGGATATGTCATTTGCCGAACTCTTAGAAACTCTTGGCAAGATGCCTATTCCGCCCTATCTCAAACGCGAGTCGGAAGAGATAGACCGCTTCCGCTATCAAACGGTTTATGCCGTCTCGCAAGGCTCGGTCGCTGCACCGACCGCCGGACTTCACTTCACCGAGCGCGTTTTTGAAGCACTGCATCGCAAGCACGTTCAAATCGCCGACCTTACGCTTCACGTTGGGCTGGGCACGTTTAAGCCCGTTGAAAGCGAAACGATTGCCGAGCATAAGATGCATACCGAGCGCATCGCCGTTCCACTTGCAACCCTTGAACGCTTGATAGAACAAGCCGCATCGCCGAAGCCTTGTATTGTTGCCGTTGGCACAACTTCCATGCGCACGCTTGAATCGCTCTATTGGTTTGGCGCGAAACTTTACGCAAACGACGGCGATGCACGCGCCCGAAATACGCTCTGGCTATCGCAATGGGAAGCCTATCAGTTTGCTTCGGAAGAAAAAACACCTACTCTTAAAGAGGCGTTAAAACTCTTGTTGGAGTGGGCGAAAACCAACGCCTTAGAGCAAATTCAAGGCGAAACCCAATTGATGATTGCACCCACATATCGCTTCCAAGTCGTTGATGGATTGATTACCAATTTCCATCAACCTAAAAGCACGCTGATTTCACTTGTTGCCACTTTTTTAGGAAATTTCTGGCGAAAGGTCTATCAAAGCGCGCTCGAAAACGAGTATCGATTTTTGAGTTACGGCGATTCATCTTTGCTGTGGCGCAATCGCACTTCATCAAATCCATAAGCCGCAAATGATACAACTGCTTCTGCAACCAGAAAACCTCATGAGTTTGCTTAGCCTCACGATTCTTGAAATCGTGTTGGGGATTGACAACATTATTTTCATCTCGATTCTCGTCTCCAAACTTCCCACCGATGCACAGCCGAAAGCACGCACGGTAAGTTTAGTTGCCGCGCTGGTCTTGCGTTTAGTACTCTTAGGTGCAATCGGTTGGATTATCTCGTTGGAATCGCCGCTCTTTACCATGTTTCAAGAGGAAATAAGCGGTAAAGATTTAGTGATGCTGATTGGCGGTTTGTTTTTGATGTATAAAGCCATTACGGAGATTCACTCAAAAATTGAAGGCGGTGTCGAAGGTGGCGGCGCGCAAGTGGCATCGAGTTTTGCTACGGTCATTCTGCAATCCGTTGCGCTAAGTTTCATCTTCTCGATTGACTCGATTATCACAGCCATTGGTCTCTCAAAAGAAGTGCTGATAATGGCGATTGCAATTATCGTGTCAACGCTGGTGATGCTTGTTGCGGCAAAATCCGTCAGCGACTTTATTCACGAGCACCCGACGACGAAAATGCTCGGACTTGCGCTCTTGCTCCTGATTGGAGTGTTGCTCGTTGCCGAAGCCTTCGAGGTTCATGTGCCAAAAGGCTATATGTATTTTGCGATTGCCTTCTCGCTTCTTGTGGAAGTGCTCAACATTAAAATGAAAAAGAAAGCGACCTTGCGCGAGCGCACAATTCGCCAAGCCTCTGATACAAACATCACTTGAAAGGCGCAATGAAGACCATTGTTAAAAGTTTATTGCTTTCGGTTGCCTTCGTTCCGATAGCCATTCTGGCACAAGAGCGCGACAGCACGGAACTGCCCCATGTGCTGACGCCCGAAGAGCGCGAACTGATGAAGTTCTACACGCCGCCGAGAACGGACGCATTCACCACGCTTCCGACCTCACCGATGCGCACGGCGGCAGAGTGGGAAAAGTGCAAAGGCGTCTTAATCACATGGCGCAGTTTTCCATCGATTCTTCGACAAATCGTTGTTGCCGCGCAAAAGGAAGGGCTCGTCTATATCGTCGCAAATGCGAGCGACACAACGAACATCAAAAACTTAATCCTGCAAGGCGGCGGCACACTGCAAAATCTCGTCTTCATCATTGCGCCCTCTAACTCAATTTGGTGCAGAGACTACGGTCCTTGGTCAGCCTATTCCAACGGCGTAGATACGCTTCATTTCATTGATTGGATTTACAACCGTCCGCGTCCAAACGATGACTTGATTCCTGTGGCAATGGCAAACCAACTTCAAATTTCCTTGTTTCAAATGACCACGCCGCCAAATGATTTAGTGCACACTGGCGGAAACTTCATGACCGATGGCTTCGGAACAGGCTTTTCATCGCATCTGATTCTTGATGAAAATCCAACCAAGAGCGAAGCGCAAATTGATTCGCTCATGCGCCGATTTATGGGCATTGAGCGATACATCAAAATGCCGAACCTACCTTACGATTTAATTCACCACATCGATATGCACATGAAACTGCTTGATGAAGAAACGCTTTTGGTTGGAGAGTATCCGCCGGGCGTTTCAGACGGTCCGCAGATTGAAGCCAATTTGCACTATGTGTTGAGCAACTTTCAGACGTGCTACAATCGTCCTTATCGCGTGGTGCGCATTCCCATGCCGCCCGACCAATTTGGACGCTACCCGAATCAAGGCGGATACTATCGCACTTATACCAATTCGCTCATCATCAACAAGACCGTCATTGTGCCGACCTACGAAGAACGCTACGACACCACCGCGCTCCGAATCTACCGAGAAGCCATGCCCGGCTACACGATTGTTGGAATTAACTGCAACCAAATTATTCCGCAGTCGGGCGCAATTCACTGCATCACAAAAGAAATCGCGGACGATGAGCCAATCGTTATCGCCCATAAACGCCTGCTGGATATGCCCGACACCGCCGCACGCACCGTCGTCGCGAAAATCACCTCGCGAAGCGGCATTGCACGTGCAGAACTTTATTGGACAACTGACACCACGCAAGGCTTCCAAGTCGTTCCAATGCAAGCCATCGGTTCAGATTCGTTCCGAGCAGAAATCACACCACCGACAACACGCAACACATCGCAAACGATTTTCTACTACATTGTCGCAACCACAAATAGCAACAAGCGCATCACGAAGCCTCTGACGGCAGAGCAAGGCGGCGCGTGGAAATTCACCATTCAACCCTCGCTCAACACGGCGCAGTCGACGACCTTACCGAAAAGCTTTTCGCTGGCGCAGAATTATCCCAACCCCTTCAATCCAACAACAATTATTACTTACACCCTTCCAACCGCAAGCAACGTGCGGCTTGTGCTCTTCGATGTCTTAGGCAGAAAAATCGCCACGTTATTTGAAGCAAAACAGCCGTCGGGCACGCACGCTTATTCGTTGAATGCTTCACAACGCGCCCTTTCGTCAGGCGTGTATTTTTATCGGCTGGAAGCAAGTGCCGTGAGCGGTGAGCAGTTCGTTCAAACCAAGAAGATGGTGTTGCTTAAATAAACGTTTGCGCCGTGCACTTCGTTGAAGCACTGGAAGTAATTTTGAAACCCGACTGAAGTTTGTGGTCAAAACTCTGAAAGAAAAATGGCAAACGAACAAGCATCAAACGAAAAAAATCGCACCGAAGTGCGCAAAATGCCCGATACCGTGCGAACCACCGGCAGTGAAAGCGTGCGCGATACCGACATGGGCACCGTGCTGGAAAAGCCGAAAACAACCGTCAAAAAAACAACGATAAGCGGCGGCAAACGCGTTCCCGATACCGTCCGAACCGCCGGCTACGACGACGTCATGGCAACCGACAACTGAGCCTTGACCGGCATCAACTACTTAGGGCGGATTCTCAATCCGCCTTTTTTATTTAGATGTTTTTGAATCGACGCTCCAATGCCAAAATTGATTGAGCATGATGCGGTTCTCAAAATTTCTTCGAGTTCTTTTGTTGCGATTTACAGATTCGGCGGGTTTTCGCGGATTTTGCAACGGGGCTATCTCAAAAAAGCAAAGGCAAGATGAATTGAATCTCCGACAAATGTCGCGTTGCCGTAGAGCCGACGTTGATAATCAATCAAGACGGCAAAGGTTGGCGAAAAATTGGCTTTCAGACCAAGTATGATTTGGCCATACCGCTCATCGCCCATGATGTTGAGTGGGCGCGTTGCGGCAGGGCGCGGAATTTCGCCGATTCCAATCAGCGTGCTTAACTCGCCCAGCGAGGCAATCCCCGACACGCCGACACGAAACTGCACTTCCTCTGCGGCGGAGACGCCCAGCTCCGCTCGATACAACGCTTGATTTTTGTAATCACCGCCGCGCAAACGGTAGCCTGTATCAAAGAGCAAATACGCTGGAATACGGTTGATGAAAAACGTCAATTCGCCGAGCAGACGCGCCTCGTAATCCAACATTCCCGTGCCGAGCGCAACCGGCGCAAGAATATCGCCCGTTGGCAACTTCACGCCAAGTTGCGTCGCAAGCCGAAACGGAAATTTGAGTTGAGACGGATTCAACAGTTCATAACGCCCCCCAATCCATAGGTCTGTAAAGCCTGATGATGTAATGCTTTTTGCAAGAAAGGTGGGAATGCCTTGCGGGAAATCGGTTTCCGTGTAAGTGGTGGCAATCGCCCGATAGCCCAAGCAACCGACGAGCGTGAGTTTGCGCGAGTATCCGTATTCGTAGTGAAGCCCGACCACACGGTCAATAAACCGTGCATCGGTAACGGGAAACGAGGTCTCGTCGGTCGTCGCTACGCGGAAGAGGTCGCGGCGAAATCCTGCGCTTGCAAATTCTTCCGAGGCTTCAAAGTAAGACGTCGTAATCCAATACACTGATTTTTGGGGTTGAATCGGTTTAACCGACCAAAACGCACGCTCTTGTGCGTAAGTATTTGCAGTAAGAAAGAGAAATAGAATAATGCAGAAGGGCAGTCGGCGGCTCATTCGTGCGCGGTTTTCACAAAGGTTTCAATCGATTGAAGTGCAAATATACAACAATCGGCTTACGCGGTTGCGCTCAATTTCGCCCCTTGATTCGTTTCGCCCACACGCAGAATGAAAATTTCTTTGAGCGACGGCTCGGCGAGCTCGAAGCGCGTCAGGTCGGTCTTGTCGCCAATCAGCGCAAGAATGTCCTTTGGCTTCGTATCACCTAAGAGTTTGAGTTCGGCATGCTTCGGCTGTCGGTCGCGCACGTCGACTTTGCCCATTGAGACGGCGGCATCAATAAACGCATCGCTTCCATCAAACGCCACATGAAGCATATTTTTGCCATAAGATTTTTTCACGTCGCGCACGTTGCCGTCCAAGACCTTTTCGCCGTTATTGATGAGGCAAATTGAGTCGCAAATTTTTTCCACTTGCTCCATTCGATGCGTCGAGAAGAGAATGGTTTTTCCTGCCTTTTTGAGTTCGAGAATAATATCCATCACGAGTTCGGAATTAATCGGGTCTAATCCTGAAAATGGCTCGTCCAAAATGAGCAGTTCGGGTTCGTGAAGCAAAACGGAAATGAACTGCACTTTTTGTTGCATGCCTTTGGAAAGTTCCTCGACCTTTTTTTCAGACCACGCCTCAATTTCAAATCGTTTAAGCCACATTGCCGCTTTTTCTTTGGCTTCCTTCCTTGATACCCCTTTAAGTTCGGCAAAATAGACGAGCAGGTCGCCGACTTTCATTTTTTTATACAAGCCACGCTCTTCGGGCAAGTATCCGATTTTGGATTGAAGTTCCATGCGCATTGGCTCGCCCAAAAATTCAATCGTGCCGCTGTCGGGAAGCGTAATGCCGCAAATCATGCGAATGGTCGAAGTCTTTCCTGCTCCGTTCGGTCCGAGTATGCCGTAAATTTCTCCGCGATTGACTTCCAGCGAAAGATTTTTGACGGCAACTTTCCCGTCATACACTTTTGAAACGGCGTTGAGTTTGAGCATGGCTAAATTGGTGTGATAGTTGTACGAACTGCCTGTTTTTGAGAATCGGTATGATGCACAGCGTTACGCCGCGCTTGCAGAGGAAGTTACAAAAGCAGAGGAAGTTACAAAAGCCATGACACTTTGAGCGGACATAAAAAAAGCGGAGCATTTCCTCTGAAACGCCCCGCCGATTACTCATAAAGAGCGTTTACTACCTTACTACTATACTACTACTATACTACATACTTCCTAACCCAAATGTAACCACTTGCGCTGAATTACTCCACCACTTGATAAGATTTTGGCACTTCAAATAAAGCCGATTTGAGCGATTTACGGACGATTCGCTTCGCCTCAATGCGGGCAATTCCTGCCGCTTCCGTTACGATGACTTTGAGCGGAAATCCGTTCAGATTTGCTTTTTGCATGGCGTCAATAGCGTTGGGACTGATGCCAATCAACGCACCGACATCGGCGACGCGTGCCAACACGGTTGAATCTACTAACGATTTTGCCGTCCAAATTTCAATCGTGCGTTTCGGGCTTTTGAGTTTGAAGTGATGACAAGCGACATTCAACATCATGTCTTCGCCAAGTTTTTCCACTTCAAATTTTTCCAACTTTCCTGCCGATGCTGCAAGTTGCCGCTGGTCTTGCAAGTCGACTTCGCGATAGGTTTTGGTTTTGGGATTGAGTTCAACGGTGCTCGTGCCGTCGCGCGTCATGAGCATTGTAAATGCGGGGTTTCCTTTGAACTCGGCGCGAATGCCCTTGGGCGAGAGCAGAAGCTTGAGCTCGCCGTTTTGTTGCTCGGATTGAATCTGAAAGGAAATCGCGCCCTCAAACGATTGCGCCAGCACAGGCGTGCCGAATAAGAAAAGCAAGATGAAAAGACTACTGCATAATGGCATAGAGCACGATGTTTGTTCCGAATTGCAAAGCCGCTTCGCGTTTTTCAGGCGGGTCGTTGTGAATTTCAGCATCTGCCCAACCGTCGCCCGGATTAGATTCGTAGGTGTAAAGCAACACCAACCGATTGTCGTGAAAAAGTCCAAAAGTTTGTGGCGGTTGATTGTCGTGTTCGTGTATCTTCGGTGCGCCACTCGGAAACTTGAAATAGAGGTGAAATATCGGGTGCGAATACGGCAGTTCCACTAAATCGCTTCCGCTGAAAAGGCGTTTAACTTCGCGGCGAAAACTTTTATCCATGCCGTAATCATCATCGACATAAATGAACCCACCCGATTTCAAGTAAGCGCGTAGGTTGTTGAGTTCGGCTTCGGTGAAGCGCACGTTGCCGTGTCCGGTCATAAAGACGAATCGGTATTGAAAGATGTTCGGGCTTGAAGCCTCGACGGTTTCTTCCTTTTCGGGCGTAGCGATACCGATTTTTTCTCTAATATATCGCATCAGGTTTGGCACGGCGGAAGGGTCGTTATACCAATCGCCGCCGCCACTGTATTTGAGCCGCGCACAGCGAAAAGCGGGCGGAATTTTCTGCGCCCAAATTGCCGCGTCGCTCAGCATCAACCCTGCAAAAACTAAAATCGCTACTTTCAACACGGTTGAGCGTGAAGGTTATGCGTTGATTTTCACTTCGGCATCGGTTGCAGTTTGAGCATTGTAAATCCGACAAGCCCTGCAACAACCGACGTCATCAACACCGAAATTTTTGAAGCCGAAACCACTTCTGGATTGCTCTCAAACGCGAGCACGGTGATAAAGATAGACATCGTAAATCCGATTCCGCCCAGAAATCCTGCACCAAAAAAGTGTTTCCAAGTTGTGCCGCGCGGATACTCTGCAATTTTCAACCGAATCGCAAGCCATGCCGCGCCGAGAATCCCGACCGACTTTCCGACGAAGAGCCCCAAAAAAATTCCCATGCTGTTTGCCGAGAGCAATCCTTGCCATCAATTTTCAGAAAAGATGATGCACGTATTTGCCAGCGCGAAAATCGGCATAATCACAAACAGCACAGGCATGTGAAGCGCGTGCTGTAATCGATACGACGGCGACGACTCCGAGCCGTCTCGGAACGGAATCGCAAAGGCAAGCAAAACGCCCGCAATCGTTGCATGAATTCCCGATTCCATCATGCAATACCACATCACCACGCCCAGCGAGAGATAAATCCAAAGCGCATCGACCTTCAATCGGTTCAAAACAAGCATGAACGCGAAAAGTCCCATCGCACCGAGAAAATATGGAAGCGACAATCCTTTTGAGTAGAACATTGCAATGATGATAATCGCGCCCAAGTCGTCAATAATCGCAAGTGCAGTAAGAAACACTTTGACTGCCAACGGCACGTTTTTTCCGACCATTGCTAAAATGCCCAGCGCAAAGGCGATGTCCGTCGCCATTGGAATTCCAAATCCTGCTTGTGTTTCCGTGCCCGCGTTCAGCACGAGGTGAATCGCCGCTGGAAGAAGCATTCCGCCGAGTGCGGCAAAGATGGGCAGAATGGCTTTGCGCAAGTCGGAAAGTTCGCCCGCGTAAATTTCACGCTCGATTTCCAAGCCGACAAGCAAGAAAAAAAAAATTGCCATTAAGCCGTCGTTAATCCAATGTTCAAGGCTGTGTTTGAGATTGAGATAATCAGTTTGAACGCCAACCTTCGTGTGCCAAAAGTGGATATACGCTTCGCCAAGAAGCACATTTGCCAGAAGCAGTGAGAGCAAGGTACTTGCCAAGAGCAAAATTCCCGATGATTGATTGCTTTCCGTGAACTCCTTGAAGAGTTTGGTGAAGTTGAGTGAAAAAGGCATGAGAAATTTTTAATGTTTAGCTGAAACGCTTCGCGCCTTCAAAGAACAAATACGCAAACGGCAAATTGTATAGGCTTGTTGCAACTGCCAGAAGCGTCCATTTGAGTAGTGGTGCTTGCATTGCCGTTGACACAAGTTCGTAGGCAGACGTTCCAAACAGTGCCGCCAATGCCGTTGCCAAGATGAAGTTAGAGACCTTGCCGAGGTCGTCGGGGTCGGCAAAAAATCCTGCGACAAATCCCGAAACGGTTTTTGCAAACGAATCCAGTCCCATTGTGCCGTGCAGTAAATCCATCAAAAGTCCGATAAAGAAGCCTGCGGTAGTGCCGAGACTTTGTCCTTCGCGTCGTGCAATCCAAACCGTCAGAAGCAAGAGCGCGTCGGGCTTTGCGCCAAAGATGAGCAACCGGTCAAAGAGAAGTTTTTGAAGGAAGCCGAGCGCAATCGCGCCACCGACATACCAAAAAATGCGCTGTCTCAAACGAGTTGAAAAGAAATGACTTTATTGAAATTCTTTGTAGTGAGCCCGCAATTGATTCTGCTCTACATTCGGCTTGGTTAAATCTACAAAGACGTGTTCCAGCGTGCTGAAATCTACGGAAAGCCGCACGCGAATGCGTTGAAATAAATCGCTATCGCTTGTCTCGGCTCGCTCGATTGTTCCAACCAGAATGTTCGCATTAGCAAACGAACTGAACTCCGTTGTGAGCAATCGCTCGCCGACTTCGATTTTTCGGCTGGCTGGAATGTGCAAGAGTTGTGCCTGTGCAATATCTCCGCCCGTCCAATGCACCACACCGAGTAAGCGCGTTTTTTCTGACACCACACTGACCTTGAAATCCGAATTGATAACGGGCTGAACAATTGCAAAATGTGGCGACGTTAAAATCACTCTTCCTGCCAAACCTTTATCGGTCAAAACTGCCATGCCAATTTCGACGCCATCTTGCGCGCCGGCATCAATCATGAACAAATTTCGTTCAGGGTGGAAGGTTCTATCAACGACGTGGGCGAAGTGAAGCGAACGCGGCGTTTCGGCTTTACAGTTCAGAAGCTCGCGCAGTTTTTCGTTCTCAATTTGCGCCGTGCGCATTCGGCTAACTTCGGCGGAAAGTTCGGCGTTGGTGGCAAGCAGGGTCGCGTTTTCTTCAATCAATCCAAAATATCGATTCCACATTTTGAGCGGCGTTTCAATCGTGCCGAGTAGTTCAACGCTTGCACCACGAATGACGCGCAAAGCCGGCGTGTCGCGATTGACTAACAATCCAAGCGAAATCAAACAAAACACGACGAGCAAAATGTATTGCCGAAAATCGTAAATGATGAACTCGAGTAACTGTCTCATCTCAAAATGCAAGTGGCTCTTTTTGCGTTGACTTAAAAATCCATTGCGCACCTATCGTAGTAACAAACACGACACCGACGAGCAAGACGCCTTGCGCTGACGCTACGCCAAATTCACCCAACCGAAGCGACGAAAAAATCGCCACCGAAATCGGCATAGCATCAGGCGAATATAGCAACACCGAACAAGGAAACTCACTGAACGCGCTGACAAACGTGAACACAAATCCCGATGCAATCGCTGAAAGCGCAATTGGCACAATCACCCGACGCACCACGCTGAACGGCGACGCGCCCAATGTTGCGGCGACTTCCGAAAGCGACTTATCAAAATTTGCAAGCACGCTCGAGACGCTTCGCGTGATATAAGGCAAATGGCGAATGAAATACGCCAGCGGCAAAATCCACATCGTCCCAACCAATGTTTGTCCAAATGCAAAAACCGACGGCTGATTAAACGTCGCTATCAAATTCACGCCCAACGCCGTCGCCGGCACAGCAAACGGAAGCAAGAACACCACGCTCACTGCTGATTTGAACATCACTTTTCGCGACGCCATCAAGATGCCCGCCGCCACGCCGAAAAGCAAGTTCGCCACGCTCGCAAGCCCCGCCATCGAAAAGCTATTCACAAACGGTTCGTAAAAATTTGCCTCTTTGAAGAGTCGCACATAATTCCCTATGCCAAATGCTGTCGGCAAAATACTTCGCGACGACGCAGGCATTTCAGAAAACGACATAAGCACCAGCATCGCAATCGGCATTATCACAAAGAGCACCATGCCCGCAAGCCCCACCGCCGCGCCAACAGAAATCGGCTTCATCGGCACGCTCCGCACAGAGCCGCGCTGTGCAAGCACCGTGCGAACATCATTTAACTTTTCAAACACAAAGAGAAGCGACGACGAGATTAGAATCAACAATACCGTCAATGCGCTTGCAATCCCAAATTCGCCGCCAATTTTTTGATTGTAAATCTCAACCGTCAGAAAGGGCATCTTGCTTGCAAAGAGCAGTGGGGCTGTAAATGACGCCATGCTCAACACAAATACAATCAAACTCGCCGAAAGCAGCGCTGGGCGAATCAGTGGCAGAAGAATTTTCACAAACACTTTCGCGCGACTTGCACCGAAGGTTCGCGCCGCTTCAACTAAGGCGTAATCCACTTTCGCAAGCGAAGCATACACGAAGAGATAAAAATGCACGAAGAACGAATACAAATGCACGAAGAGCACCGCCCACGCGCCCTCAAACGAGAACGGAGGTTCCGACAATCCAAACATCGCTTGAATCGCACGCGGCAAAACGCCCGCTTCGCTATAAAGCAACTGAAAGGCAAAGACTCCGACAAGCGGCGGCAAGCCAATCGGCAACAAGAGAAGTTGAGAAACGCCTTGCTTGAACGGAAAGGTGTATCGCCAAAACAGAAACGCCAACGCCGTTCCGACTGTGCCTGCGCCCGCGACGGTCAGCACCGACACCCAAAGCGAGTTCAACATCGCGGAAAGATAACGCGAGGCTGAAACCATTCGCTCGTAATGTGCAACGGTCAGCGCACCTTGTGCAAAAAGGCTTTCTTTCAGCGAGGCAAACATCGGCACAAGCACATACCCAAATAGCACCGAAAAAACTACAAGATTGAGGAAGATGAGCGTTGGGCGAGAAACCACAAGCGTTGAAAGTTTGTGTGGATTTGAAGCGTTGAGGTGCGGGTCGGAATCGAACCGACGAATGAGGGTTTTGCAGACCCTGGCCTTACCACTTGGCTACCGCACCTTGTTTTCTGCAAGGGCGTAAAGATAATTAGCGTTTCGGCTTTCGCCAAACTTTTTCTTGAAAACATAACGCCGACAAACGATTGGCGTCTATCGGCGTTTTTGTCTTCAAGCCATGCTGACCGTGAATCGCTGTGTTATTTGGCTTCTGCGGCGTATCGTTCATGCACAAGTTCCCATTTTTCAGGAGAACGCCACAGGCTCGAGAGAATCAATTCGCGCATCAAGACGAACTCTTTCGGCAAGCGGTCATAGAGTTTCTCGAAGAGTTCTTCGTGCGAAAGCACTTCTTGCTTCCATGCTTCACGGTCGACTTCCATCAGCTTGTTGAATTGTTCCTTCGATAGGTTCAGTCCGTTGAGGTCAATGTCTTCGTAGCGAGGCATCCAGCCGAGCGGCGACTCAATCGCAGAGGCTCTGCCACGCACACGGTCAATAATCCACTTCAAGACGCGCATATTTTCGCCGTAGCCGGGCCAAATGAACTTTCCATTTTCATCTTTTCTAAACCAGTTGACGCCAAAGATACGCGGTGGGTTATGTAAGGTGCGCCCCATTTGAAGCCAGTGATTGAAGTAATCGCCCATGTGGTATCCACAGAAGGGAAGCATTGCGAAGGGGTCGCGTCGGACTTGACCGATTTTGCCAAAGGCGGCGGCGGTCATTTCCGAGCCAATCGTCGCGGCAAGATAGACTCCGAAGTTCCAGTTAAAGGCTTGATACACAAGTGGCACGTTGCTTGCTCGTCGCCCTCCGAAAATGAAGGCAGAAATCGGCACGCCTTTGGGATTTTCCCAGTCTTTATCAATCACAGGGCATTGGGTTGCGGCAACGGTAAATCGAGCGTTGGGGTGTGCGGCGGTGCGTCCAGTTTCTTTGGCGAGTTGCGGCGTCCATTTTTGTCCTTGCCAATCCAGACATTCTGCGGGCGGTTCGCCGTCCATGCCTTCCCACCACACGTCGCCGTCGGGCGTGAGTGCGACATTAGTGAAAATCGTATTGGATTTAATGGCTTCCATCATGTTGGGGTTCGTGTCGTATGAAGTGCCGGGCGCAACGCCGAAGAAACCTGCTTCGGGATTGATGGCGCGCAGTTCGCCTTTTTCGTCGGGTTTAATCCAAGCAATGTCGTCGCCAATGGCTGTAATTTTCCAGCCGTCTAATTCTTTTGGCGGAATGAGCATCGCGAAGTTGGTTTTGCCGCACGCGCTTGGGAACGCCGCCGCCACATATGTCTTTTCACCATCGGGCGATTCTGCGCCCATAATGAGCATGTGTTCGGCAAGCCAGCCTTCGTCGCGTCCCATCACCGATGCGATTCGGAGCGCGAAGCATTTTTTGCCGAGCAAGGCGTTGCCGCCGTAGCCGGAGCCGTAAGACCAAATCAGCCGCTCTTCTGGGAAGTGAACGATGTATTTTTCTTTCGGATTGCATGGCCACGGCACGTCTTTTTGTCCTTCAAGAAGCGGCGCGCCAACGCTGTGCAAGCATTTGACATACTCGCCGTTTTCTCCAAGCACGTCCCAAACCTTGCGTCCCATTCGCGTCATGATTTTCATATTCACGACCACGTAGGGCGAATCGGTTAGTTCAATCCCAATTTGTGAAATCGGCGAGCCGATAGGCCCCATGCTGAACGGAATCACGTAGAGCGTTCTGCCGCGCATGCATCCGTCGTAGAGTTTCATCAGCGTTTGTTTCATTTCTTTCGGGTCGACCCAGTTGTTTGTCGGTCCAGCATCTTGCTTGCGAAGCGAGCAAATGAAGGTTCTATCTTCAACGCGAGCGACATCGCTTGGGTCAGACCACGCCAAAAATGAGTTCGGGCGTTTTTCAGGATTGAGCCGCTTGAACGTGCCTGTTCGCACCATCAACTCGCACAGTTCGTCGTATTCTTCTTGTGAGCCGTCGCAGAAGCGCACATCGTCGGGCTTGCACAGTTCGACTACTTCGTTGAGCCACGCCTTGAATCCTTTGTTCCGCACATAACTCGGAACAGCGACATTGACCATTACTTCCATCATCGTTGATTACTCCTTTTTTAATGTGTTAGTGTTATTTGAACCAAAACGAGTTGGGATATTTTTCGTGCAGTTGTTTGTCAAATCCCAACCAATGACCTGTCGGAAAGAACATGATTAAAATCGCCATTGCGGAAAGAATCACAATCCAAATGTTGTAAAATGCGCCCGCCGCAAAGTTCAGAAGCATAAAGAGCCCAAAGCCCGCGTTGAATCGCGTCGTAACGCCAAAGACTAACGCCAAACCGATTATCAACTCGCCTATGGTTACGATGTAAGCAATTGGAAGGTAAAAGGGTATCGCGAAATGCTCAAGGTAGGCGGCTTGAAACGAATCGGGCGGAATTTCAGAGAGGCGTTGCTGAAAGTGAACTTTCATGATGTCCGTCCACATCCACTCTTTGACAAGTTTGTGCCAAAAGCCATAAATGAAGAAGACAGCGAAAAAATACCGAATGGCAAGAATGGTTATCACGAAGAGCGTTTGAAGCGGGTATCGCTGAAAGTATTCAAAACTCCAGCGAAAAGGCTCGGGAAGCGGTTTGGTAATGTTCATTTTTTCACTCCTTTTTAACACCTTCAAACTGCGAGAAGATACGCAATTTTGCGCGTTTCGTTCCAAGTTTTTACTTGCCGAAAGTTTTTTCGTTCTGCGTATCTTTGTGTCCAATTACATTTACGTATCCAACAATGAAACTCACAGACTCCTTCTGGCACGAGATTGCTCCGATTTATGATTCTATCACTACGCACCCATTCAATCAAGAGTTGATGAACGGCACGCTTTCAAGGGAGCGGTTTGAGTTTTACATCAAGCAAGACGCGCTGTATTTGATGGATTTTGCAAAAGCTCTTTCGCTTCTTGCCGCGCGCTCGGACGGTGCGACTCGGATTATCGATTTCATCAAGTTCGCCGAAGGGGCGATTGTCGCCGAACGCGGCTTGCACGAATTTTATTTAGACTTCTACGGCACAACGCTTAATGTCGGCTATGCGCCCGCCTGTTTTACTTACACCAACTATATGCTTGCGACGGCGTCGTTGCGCAGTTATGAAGAGGGCGTCGCCGCGCTTCTGCCGTGCTTTTGGATTTATCGCGAAGTAGGAAATTTTATTTTTTCAAAATCTTCTACGCTTCCTTCCTACAACAAGAATCCTTACAAGAAGTGTATTGAGATGTATTCCAGTCCAGAGTTCAGTGCCGTGGTTGATAAAATGATTGAAATTACCGATGAGGTCGGCGATAGTGCGACGGCGTCGATTCGCAAAAAGATGACGGAGGCGTTTGTCAATAGTTCGCGCTTGGAGTGGCTGTTTTGGGAGAGTGCGTATCGTTTGGAGTCGTGGAAGCCGTGAAGTTGGAACGCGACATATGCTACCGTTATCTTTGGACTTACTTTTTGCGCCCGTAGCTCAACTGGATAGAGCGTCGGTCTCCGAAGCCGAAGGTTATGGGTTCAACTCCCGTCGGGCGCACAGATATTGCGCGTTTCTTTTCCAACATCGTTCAAAAATCTTTTTTGGAGAACGCCCTTGCGGCGGCGAGAAGCGGCACGAGCGTCCAGAGCATCATCAGCGCGAGGGCGAGCGCAATACCCGACGTGCTTCCGAAAAACTCCCGAAACACTGCACCCGTATAGCCCATCAGCGCAGAGGCGTCGAGTTTCATTAAAATTGTCATTCGAGCAAGGTCAATCGGATTTGCCATGCCGAGCGCGAGCATCGGCTTATCGAGCGGATAGTCGCTGAACGCAAACGCAATCGCCAAGACAATCCCGTCGTAAATAATGGCGAGGAAGAGCCACAAGACAAGTGCCGCGCCGAAGCCCTTGACTTTTTCATCGAAGCGCGTCGTTAAGAGCAACGCAAACACCGTGAAAATCAGCGTCAGCATGACGCCCGACACCAATAAGAGAAAAAACACTGCGACGCTTTTGCCACCGTCGAACCATAAAAACGGAATCAGCACCCCAATCACGAAGCAGAGCGCGAGTGGAAGCGCAAGTCCGAGATACATTCCGATAAAGAGTGCGTCGCGGCAAATCGGCTGCGAGAGCAAGAGCGTTGTGAAGTCGCGCGCGTTGTAAAGATACATCGCGCCATAAATCGTGCTGACGAGCGGAATGACAAACAAGACCACGTTCATCAAACTCAGCGCGACGCGCGAGCCGCCGCCCCCGAATCGAAACAGCGCAAGCGTAACGAGCAGAAAAAAACACGTGTAGAGAATCGCCCAACGGCTTTTGAGCACATCGAGAATTTCATACTTGGCAATTTTCAAAATTTGACTCGTCATGATTTCGCCTCCGTTTGAAGGTTCATCGTGGCTTTGCCGTTCAGCATCATTTTTGCAATGGCGCGTTCCAAACGGCTTTCTTTCGCTTCGGCTAAAAACGCCGCCACTTTTCCGTCGAACTTTTTTTCGCCTTCCAAAAGAAAAATCATGTTGTCTGCAAGCTCCTCGATTTCGCTGACGATGTGCGACGTGAGAATAATGGTTTTGCCGTTGGATTTTTCGCGCACGACTTTTTCTTTGAAGACCCCGCTTGCAATCGGGTCTAAGCCCGCTGTCGGCTCGTCTAAAATCAAAATGTTCGGCTTGAAGAGAAACGCGATGACGGCAGTTACTTTTTGGCGCGTTCCGCCCGAAAGGTTGCCCAATTTCTTTTCTTGCTCCTTTTCAAGATTGAAGTCGCGAAAGAGCTCTTCGTCGAGATTGGTTGAAACGCCGCGCAAATCTTTCACCATCGCAATCACGTCTTTGACTTTCAAGTTTTCAGGCAGACGGGCGATTTGCGGCATATAGCCGATGTCGGCTCGATAGAAATCGTCGCCGATGATTTTTTTTCCATTGACGACCACGTCGCCCGAATCGGGTTTGACCAATCCGAGCAAACATTTTATCAGCGTAGTTTTGCCTGACCCGTTTGGTCCGACAATCGCCGTTACTTCGCCTTCGGCAATTTCGGCGGAAACGCCGTTAAGGGCGACGAGTTTTCCGAATCGTTTGACGAGAGAATGAAACTGAATCGCGCTCATTTGCAGACTGCTTGCATGTTTTCAATTACTCCAAGCGCGCCGCCGCGGCGATTCGTTCAATTGGGCGCATCGCGGGTTTTTCATCGACCAGCGTTTCGGGAGTGAGCAACGGGAAGGCGCGCTCCGCCGCTTCAAGCACATCGATAAGCGCGCTGCGCAAAAGCATCAGCACCGCCGATTGTTTCTCGACGATGTAAGAAAAGAGTTTGACGGGACGATACGGCACGTCGCCGACGCCGTCTCGATTCAAATCGTAGCCTTGATACGCCGACCAATAGTTGCCGTCGAACGTGTTTTGACTTTGCTTTGTGTTGGTGGCGACATCGAACAAATTTTCCAGAAAATTATTTCGCGAGATTGTGTTTTCAATCGAGTTGCCCATCACGCGAAGTGCCCAGCCGTTGCGCCAAAAATCGTTATCGATAAACCGTGTCTTCTCGCAACCCTCGACCAAAATGCCGACCGTGTTTTCCACGAATCGATTGCGCTGTATCAGACTTCGAGAAATATCTTTCAACAACAATCCATACGACGCCGCGCCCCAGTTGAGTTCAAAGCGGTTGTTGGTCATTTCGACGTCTTTGCTGTACATCACCGCCACGCCCGCGCTGTTTTTTCTGAACGTGTTGTCTCGATACTTGCATCGATGCGAAAACATAAAGTGCAAGCCGTAGCGCAAGTTGCGCTCGGAGCGGTTGCGCTCGATGACGCTACCCTCGACAAACTCGAGGTAGATGCCGTCGCGGTGTCCGAAAATTTCGTTGTCGGAAATCGTCGCGTGGTTGCTATACCACAAGTGAATCGCGTTGCCAGAGTTGCTTTCGCGGTCGGCGATTGCCTCGATAAAATTATGACTAATCGTGCAATGGTGAGACTTGGAGAGATAGACGGCGAAAAAATTGGCGTAGAATTTATTGCCGCGAATCGTGCAATGCGACGTGTTCAGCACGCGCACGGCGGCATTTTCATAGAGATAATTGACACCCGCGTTTTTGAAATAAAATCCCTCAATGCGAACATGCTTGGCTTTAACGACGAGAATTTCATTTTCGCCGTCGCCGTCCAGCACGGGAAAATTTTCGCCGATAAGCGAAACGGATTTTTCAATCGCAAATTCTTTGAGATGAAATTCGCCGCCACGCACGCGAATCACGTCGCCGGAATCGGCAAGGCTGAGTGCTTGCTCGAGCGATGTAATTTTGCCGTTTGGCTCGACGACGATTTCTTTCGCGTCTCCAAACGACGCCGCAAAACAGAGCACGATGGCAAGTATCCCATACTTCATTGTGTCAATCGCTACTTTGTCGCGGGCAAGATAACGCCGTCGACGATGTGCAACCAGCCGTTTGAGCCGCGCACCGACCCGATGACTTTCGCTTCGCCGATATACAAGTCGTTGCCTTTGCGCGAGAACTTGACAGGCGAGCCGTCGAACATGTTCATTTCTTGACCGTCTTTGAAGAAACTCGTCGCCAGCGCGGAGGTCAGAACGTGGTGATACAAAATGCCGCGCAACTTGGTTTTGTTTTCGGGCTTGAGGAGTTCCTCGACCGTGCCTTTGGGCAGTTTCTCAAACGCCGCGTTGGTGGGCGCGAAGACGGTGAACGGACCTTGATTCGCGAGTGCGGTTACCAAGTCGGCGGCTTTGAGCGCGGCGACGAGCGTCGTGTGGTCGGGCGAGTCGAGCGCGATTTTCACGACGGTCTTTTGCGAGACGTCGTCGATGACGGCTTCAACGCCGCCCGCAGGCGCAGACGGCACGGGCTTCGACGCCGACGCGGTCGATTTCGTCGGCTCTTCTTTTTTTTGAGCGCACCCTGCGACGCAAGTCAATGCAACGAGGGCGAGCGGAAACAAAATTCGCGTGTTCATAATTGCTGAACGTTTAAGTTTGTTGTTTTAATCGGCGTCAGTCGTGTCGCTGAGCCATTCTTTTTTTACAATGTCCTTTACTTCTTGCCACGAGAGCATTGAGCCTTGAAGGTCGCGTTTGGTTTTTTCCGCCGTCTCTTTGGTCGAGAACGCTACGATGTTTAGTCCCATCGGGCTTTTGAGTTTATCGCTCCGCACGTAGAAGGCTTGTTCTGCCGCAATGAACGCCTCTGTTTCAAAATCGGGAACGAGCGCGAGCGCAATCTCTTGTTCGGCGACCGTCTTGCCCTCGATGATGAACGCGACCATGCATTCGGGCGCGTCGAACTTATAGACCTTGCCTTTCTTCGTAACGAGTTCCGACCCGTATTTCGGCTGAACGATTCGCATTTTGCAGTTCGCGCATTCGTCCTTTCCGAAATCAATCGGGACGGGTTCGGGCGCGCACGCCGACAGTGCCAAAGCGAGCGCGAGAAAAATCGCGTTACTTCGCCGCATACTCGCGCGAGGCTTGTCGTTTCGCGGTGATTGTGCCGACTTCCTTCGCAACGGATTCATCGAGAAATCCGTCGCCCTTGCCGTCGTTTTGCTTGCGCCGATTTTTTATCCAGTCAATCGGGCAGTAGCGCGAACTGTGCAGCGCGGCAAACGCGCCCAGCAAGAATGACGCAAGCATAATGTAACCGCCCGTCGTCGGCATCGAGGTGGCGTTGAAGTTGAGCAGTTTCTTCGAGCCGATAAGCGGCGGCTGATAAACCATTCCCGGAACCTTAATCGGTGCGTTAGGATTGAGGTTATGCCCGTAGTCGTATTCCCAGCGATAAAAATCGGCAAACGAGACGATGCCGATGGTCGCAAAGAGTGCCACCCACGCATAAAGCATTTTTCGCCTATTGACAACGACGCCCGCCACACCCAAGACGATGACCGCGCCGAAGAGATACGGCAAAAGTTTGAGTAGCAACACCGATTCGGGATGAATTTCCTTCATACCGATATAGTGATTGAGTCCGTTAATGTTTTTTAAGTCGTGCGGATTTTTGCCTTCAATCGTGTTGATGCGCACGTGCAAGCCGATGCCTTCGGGATACTGCGGCGCTTCAAGGTCGATGGACCAAATCGGGACGAAATACGCGCCGATAAGCAGCGCGGTCGCTATCGCTAAAGCAAATCGTGAAGTCGTTTTCATTTTTCAATACTCCTAAAAATGTGAAGCCTCTGCCCAAACAAGCAGAGGCTTCGGGTTTGGGCAACTATCAAGTCGGCGCGGTTATTTTGCCGCGACTTCTTCGTTCTTATTAAACTTCAACGGCGTGTTTGAGCCTGCGGGCGAGACGCGCACATAGCCCTGCATTTCTTGGTGCAACGCCGAGCAGAAGTCGGTGCAATAGAACGGATACATTCCCGCTTTCTTCGGCTCCCAGACGAGCGTGCGTGTTTGTCCGGGCATAATCAAGAGTTCGGAATTTTGCATGCCCATAATCGCAAACCCATGCGGAATGTCCCAATCTTGTTCGAGGTTCGTTACATGGAAAAAGACCTTATCGCCCACGCGAATGCCCTCGATGTTGTCGGGCGCGAAGTGGCTGCGAATCATCGTCATTTTCACGTGAACTTCAGAGCCTTTGCGCTCGACCGAGACGTCGCCTTCGTTTTTGACGACAAACGGGTGTTTATTTTTCTCGAGTTCATAAATTTTCGCCGAGCGCGGCTTGAGAATTTCAGCGGGAATGGCTTGTCCGTAGTGCGGCTCGCCGATGGTCGGGAAGTCGGAGAGCATTTACATTTTCTCGCCTGAAATATCGAAGAGCTGCGCCGATTGATTGAGTTCAGGACCCGTCGGCAGATAGCGGTCTTTGGTGATTTTGTTCATCGCCACGACATACTTGCCCCAAGGCTTTCTCGAGTCGCCGCCCGGAATGGTCAAGTGCCCAATCGAGTAGTAGGTCGGAACTCTATCGACGACTTCCCACGTGCCGAGTTCCATTTTACAATTTCCGACGAGACGAACATCGAGGTGTAAGCGTAGCCTTTGCCGTCGAACTCAGTGTGAAGCGGACCTAAGCCCGGATTTTGAACTTCGCCCGCCAGCACCGCGTCGTATTTCAGAACGGGGATTCCTTCCACTTCGCCGTCGAAGGCTTTCGCGTCAATCGCGTCAAGCATTTTGGTAAAGGAATGCACAGGAATGACGGTCGCCAATTTGCCGCCGCCGACGATGTATTCGCCCGTCGGGTCGACATCGCAGCCGTGCGGCGATTTCGGCGTCGGAATCAAATACACCATACCTGGGCAATCTTTCGGGTAAAGCATTTTCACACTTTTTTTGACTTCGGATGTCGCCGTTTGCGTTTCCTCGTCCATCAAGTTGTGATAGTATTCGCACGGAAAGTCTTTCGCTTTGCCTTCGCCGAGATATTTTTCAGCGAGTTTCCAATTCACCGCCAAAATGAAGTCTTTGTCTTTTTGCGACGCGTTCACTTCGAGAAGCGTGTGAGCTTGTTCGCTGTTGTAAGTGCTGAAAAACACCCAGCCATGCGATTTTTCCTTGCCCGCATGCGAGAGGTCGTAATTGAAGCCGGGCAACATAATTTGGAACGCGAGGCTCATTTCGCCCGATTTCGGGTCAACCTTCACAAAGCTTGCCGTGCCTTTGAAATTTTGTTTATACGATTCAATCGGCACGTCGACATTTGTACCCACAGGCACACTGAAGCGCGACGCACCGACGATGTATTCCGTGTTCATTGTTACAAAGGGCGAAGCGTGGTTGCCACCAGAGTTCGGCAGTTCCAAAATCTCGACCGTTTCAAAGAGCGAGAGATCAATGCGCGCGATGCGCGGCGTGTTGTTGGAGTTGATGAAAAGCCAACGACCGTCCGGCACGCCGTCGGTTTGCGAGAGTTGAGGGTGGTGCGTATCATCCCAAGGAATAAAGCCGTGCGACGTCATCAAGAGCGGCTTGGTTTCTTCGGAGAAACCGTAGCCTTTTTCGGGATTGACGGAAAAGACGGGAATGTCCCGAAGGAGGCGTCCCGACGGCAGTCCATAGACGGGCATCTGTCCGCTAAATCCGCCTGACGGGAAAAAGTAAAATTCGTCGTGTTGTCCCGGCGGAACATACACCCTCGACGCGACGTCTTCCAGACCGAGCGACGCCGTTTCCTTTTTGGCTTCATTGCCGCCGCCACAACCAGAGAGCAACATCACCGCGACGACCCACGCGGCAAGCGTTTTTTGAAAACGATGACTCGTTGTCATACAATTACCTTCCTTTCATGGAATTTGGCTGTTAAGAAATGTTCGTTGAAAAAATGTTAAATCTGCTTTAAGCCTTGCGCGCTCATTTTGATTCTTTCCGCAAATACTCCAAGACGGCGCGCGCTTGCTTTTCGTCCATATTTTGCGGACTCATCTCGATTAAGAATTGCGAGTAAAGTCCTTTGGCAATCGGGTGTCTTCTAATCATCTCGTGCGTGTTCAGAATCATGTTCATCAAATATTCCGGCGAGCGGAAATTGGTAACGCCGCGCAAAGCGGGACCGACATAGCGCTTGTCGAGATTATGGCAGCCCGAGCATTTGAGTTTGAAGACTTCCGCACCCTCTTTCGCCAACGCTTCATCAATCGTAATGCCGATGTCCATTTTCTTTTTGATGGGACCGATGCCGTTCTTCATCTCGAATTCAGTCAAGCCAAACTCGTTGACTTTTTCCTTCGGCTTCGACCACAAATGCGCAATCTTGAAATCTTTATCCGTGTAAAGCACTTTCAAAGTCAATCCTGCCGTTAGAATCGGCGCGAAAAGAAAGAAATAAATTGCGACGAAAATCGCTCCTCGCTTTCCCATAGTATTACTCCTTTTTCTTTGAAAATTTTTTGATGGATATGTCTTGAATTTCTGGAAGCGGCAACCCGTCTTGTCTTCGTGCTACAAAAAAGATGGCGGGGAGAAATTTTGCGCTTTTGGCTGGAAACGGCGTTCATTTTAGTACTGCTGTTACTTCTTGTTCATTTTTATTGCAACGAAGGTCGGAGAAGCGTGGAAAAAGAATTATGATTTGAATCAGGTTGCGTTGCAAGCAATCGCTCGTTTTGGACGATTTCATCGAAAAACGCTGAAAAACAAGGGGGTTAAAATTTCTTTCCGAGCGCAAACTTTATCGGAAAATTTTGGCTTTGTGCGTTGTGGCGTTTGGCAAATTCCCGCAGTTTCAATCATTTCCTTGATAACAAATGAATCTGATGACGCACAAGGGAAGTCGACTTGCAGGTATGATTGTTTTGTTCTTCGTAGGCGCAGTGATTTCCGTCGTGCTGTTTCGCCGCGCAGAGCAAGCGGCACTTTCAGAGTGGCTTGAAGCCACTGCGATTCCCGTTGTCTCTCTCGCCCCTGAATTTCCCAATTCAGATTTGAATCGGCTTCGCGCGTCTTTTTGCAATGCGAAAATAATTGGGCTCGGTGAAGCGACGCACGGCTCAAGAGAGTTTTTTTTGATGAAGCATCGCCTTGTCCGCTATCTGGTCGAAGAAATGGACTTCACCGTCTTCGCGCTTGAAGCCAGCATGGCTTCTTGCGCCGTCGTCAACGACTATATCCACAATGGCAAAGGCTCCTTGGAAAATGCCGTTCAGGCGTTGGACTTATGGATGTGGAAAACCGAAGAAGTTCAAGATATGATTGAATGGATGCGCCGCCACAACTCAAAGCAACCAGACGAGAAAAAACTATCCTTCGTTGGATTTGATATGCAAACCCACGACGAGTCCTACTCACGGCTCTTTGAGTTTTACAAACAGATTGCCCAAGAGCGACTGACCGCGCTCGCCATTTGGCTTCGAGAATTTCGCGCCATTGAGTTAGACTTTCGATACGTGCGTCAATCATACAGTAAAGCACAGTATGAACAGTTAAGCGATGCAATTAACGAGGAACTGGAATTTTTGGACGCGCATCAAGAACGCCTCTTGACAAAAACATCCCGCCGTGCCTTGAAAGAAGCCAAACTGCGACTTCAAACCATGAAGCAATTTTTGAAACTGGCGAGCGCAATGCTCGATTCGCCTGAAAATGCAATGGTTGCAGGCGTTTGTGCGCGCGATGCGGCAATGGCGGAAAACATCGACTTCATCTCTCGAGAGCTATACCCTAATCAAAAGATGATTATCTGGTCTCACAATGGACATATTGGAAACGGAGAGATTACTGGCGCGCCATCAATGGGAAGTTTACTGAAAGCCCGCTATGGAGACGCTTACTACGCGATGGGTTTTGATTTCAAACAAGGGGAATTTCAGGCGCGAAACAACGTGCATAAAACCTTGCAACCCTTCACTATTACCTCAACGCTCAACCTTGAATCTGCCTTGCTCGATTTTTCAAAAGTGCACTACGAAAATTTCATCATTGACTTCCATGCGCCGCAAAAAAACTTTTTCGTTCAGCACTGGTTCCAAGAACAACATTGTATTCATCAAATCGGTGGCGTCTTCAACGAAAGCGAGCCTGACGAAACTTGGTTCAAAGCCGTTACCTTCGGCGAAACTTTTGACGGACTTATCTTTCTTTCTAATTCAACGCCGACTCATCTGCTTGCCTCTGATTGAGCAGCTAAACTGCTCCCCCGATTTCTCCCAATATGATTGAAATCATTTTTCAATTTCTTTCGCCAACCGATTTTAGCCTCACAATTATCAACTCTTTAACCAATTTTATCCATGAAATCCTTCTTTATCTCAACGGTGCTTTTCTTTTTGGTCGCAGAAACTTCTTTCGCTCAAGAAAAAGCCGTCTCAAGTTCTGTCTCTAAAACAACGCTTATCGGCTATTTGACGGACGTCAAGTGCGGTCAAGGCTTCAAAACCGATGACGATGCGAAAGGTCATACAAAATCTTGTGCCCTTATGCCCGGTTGCGCCAAATCGGGGTATGCTCTTTTTATTGATGGCAAACTGATTAAGTTTGATGAATCGGGAAACAAGAAAGCCAAAAAGTATTTGAAAGCCCTCAAAGATGAAAACAATTTGAAGGTCGAAGTCTCGGGTAAAATGAACGGCGAATTTTTAGTGGTGTCTGAAATCAAAGAAGTAAAATAAAGCCTTCGTTCTTTTACTTTTGTAGCGCAACTCTTTTTTGAAAGGTTAAGAGTTGCGCTATTTTTTTGCCGCATCACCGTTCCAGAAAGGAGTATTGTCATGCGGTCGTTTATGGAAACACTGTCGCACGACTTACGAGACGAGATTCTCTCTATCGGAGATACGAAGACCTTTGAAGCCGATGAGCAGATTTTTCGTGAGGGTTACAGTGTTCTTTTTTTTTTCGGTTATTCAATCTGGCCGCGTAAAGGTCGGCAAGTTTCAAAAAGATGGGAAAGAAACGATTCTGAGCGTTTTTAAGACAGGCGATACGTTCATGATTCCGCCGCTCATCGATGGTCTTGAATCGCCCTCGACCGCTGTCGCCATTGAAGAAACGACGCTGTTGCAAATTCCGCGCGATAAGTTTTTACGCCTACTTCACACGCGCAACGATTTTTCGCTCGCCATCATCCATCATCTCGTCGCACTCATGCGCGAGAAGACCAGCACGATTCGCACACTTGTTACGCCTTCACCCGAACATCGAATCATCGAGACCCTAATTAAAATCCTTCTCAAAGAAAACCCCCAGCTCAAACAGCCGTTCCAAGTGCCGCTCCGCCGACAAGACATCGCTAACATGGCGGGATTGACAACCGAGACGACCATTCGCGTGATTCGCAATCTCGCTAAGAAAAAAAACTGCGCATCGAGCACGGCAAAATCTTCATTGACGATGTGGAGCGTCTTTACGTTTTACTCTGATTTTTTATGACTCGGCGCATATTTTTCCTCCGTAGTCTTCACCATATTAAGCACAAATAGCTCGCGTTCTTCAACGCGCATTTGTTCTTAAACTCAATTAGGAGAAAGGAGACTAACTATGACACTCTATTCGCAGTCACTCGCCGAATTTGTGAAACAAGATTTTCACGCCGCTGCGGTCTTTGAAAAATATCACTTGGATTTTTGTTGCGGCGGCAAAGAATCGCTCGAAGTCGCTTGTAAGCGCAAAGGCTTAAATCCAGACCTCATCATTCAAGAACTGCAATCCACCTCGCGCCTTGAGCCGATGGTAAATTTCGAAGCCATGCCGCTTGACCGTCTCGTCGCTCACATCTTGGATACGCACCATGTTTATGTTCGTAAGATGTTGCCCATCATCAGTGAACATTTATCAAAAGTCGCAACAAAGCACGGCGAGCGTCATCCGGAAATGGTCAAGGTCAATGCGCTCTTTGAGAAACTGCGCTTTGATTTGGAAATGCACTTGCAGAAAGAAGAGCAGATTTTATTTCCGTTTATCCTCGCACTCTACGAAGCAGAGAGGCGCGGCGACGCAGCTCCACGCTCGCACTTCGGCACGGTTCGAAACCCAATTCGAATGATGGAAATGGAACACGAAATCGCCGGCACGGAGTTGAAAACAATCCGAGAATTAACCAACGACTTCACACCGCCCGCCGACGCTTGTGACACCTATAAAGTTCTGTTTCAGGAGCTTGATGAATTTGAGCGAGACCTTCATGTGCATGTTTTCCTTGAAAATGAGTTATTGCACAAAAAAGCCATTCTCTTAGAGGCAACTTTGCTTCAGAGAACGTCCCTTGCGAATTAAGCCTTCCTTTCGACTGAAGACTTTTAGGGTCTTAAACAAAAAAGGCTTGTCTTTTGGACAAGCCTTTTGAACTTTTGAAGGGCGATGTTTTTACGCCGTTGCGGTTGCTTGTTTTTGTTCGCTTGCACTTTTGGCTTGTGCTTCCTTTGAGCCGCGAACACGGCGTGCACGGTCTTGTTTTTGTGCCTTCTTCACTTCAGGTTCTGCACCGTAGTCGACGAGTTCGATGTAAGCCATTTTTGCTGCGTCGCCGAATCGTGGTGGAAGTTTAATGATGCGTGTATATCCGCCATTACGATTTGCCGATTTATTTGCTACTTCGCTGAAAAGTTCCTTGATGACGGCTTTATCGCGAATTACCTTGAACACTTCGCGCTGGGCGTGCATCGTGCCTTTCTTGGCTTTTGTAATCAGTCTTTCAACAAACGAGCGCAAGGCTTTTGCTTTTGCTTCTGTCGTACGAATACGTTTATGGCGTATCAATTCCGTTGAGAGATTGGAGAGCGTTGCATGTCGGTGCGCGGTAGTGCGTCCGATTTTTTTAACAGTGTGCTTTTGTTTTCGCATAATTTCCTCTACAAATTTTTTGTCGGTTGTCCTTTGTTTTTAGACTTCTTTCAAGCGATACTTTGAGGTATCCATGCCGAAGTGCAGATTTTTGGACTCTACCAATTCTTTGAGCTCCGTGAGCGACTTCTTGCCGAAGTTTTTGAAGTTTAAGAGTTCTTCTTCTCGTTTTGCGACGAGTTGCCCCAAAGTTTCAATTTCCGCCGAGCGCAAGCAGTTGTGAGAGCGCACCGAAAGTTCCAAATCTTCAATGCGCGTGAGCAAGAGTTGGCGCATTCTTTCAAATTCTGCGTTATCTTCTTGCGTTTCGGGGACGGTGGTTTCTTCTTCGGTCGTCGGTGTGAAGGTTGCAAACAGTTTGATGTGATCCGTGATGATTTTGCCCGCCATGCTTACGGCTTCATCGGGTGCGACTGACCCGTCCGTCTCGACTTCCAGAATCAATTTTTCGTAATCAATTTTCTGACCGACGCGCGTGTTCTCTATGCCGTATTTCACGTTGCGAATCGGCGTGTAAATGGAATCTATCGGAATAAACCCGATAGGCATATTTTCGGGCTTATTTTCTTCTGCTGGCACATAACCGCGTCCTCTGCCAACATAGATATCCATTTTAATTGTCGCATTTTTATTGAGCGTTGCGATGTGCAAATCTGGGTTCAAGACTTCGAAGTCGCCTTCACTGCTGACGATATCTCCTGCTGTGAAGTTCCTTGGTCCTTTAAGTGTCAATGTAACCACCGCATTGCGCTTGCTAATTGAGCGAAAGCGGACTTGCTTTAAGTTCAACACAATATCTGGAACATCTTCCTTAACGCCTTCCAAGGTTGAAAATTCGTGCAGAATGCCTTCAATTTTGATGCCTGTTATCGCTGTGCCCGGTAACGAGGAAAGCAGAACGCGACGCATCGCATTTCCGATAGTTACGCCGTAGCCGCGCTCAAGCGGTTGAGCAATAAATTTGCCGTAATTGTTGGAATACGAATTATCGTCGAGTTCCAATCGCTCCGGCATTTGCATTTGTTGAATCATAACGCTCCTCTTAAAAAGTTGTGCAAGTGTTGAACAGCAACGCTAAAATTTTACCACCTGTGTGGTTCTTACTTCGAGTATAATTCAACGACCAACTGCTCGTTGAAGGGCTCTTGAACCTCCGAGCGTTCAGGCGCATTTAAAAACGTCGCCTTTAAGTTCGCCTTATCGACTTGAATCCATGTCGGGATTTGCGAGTCGGGTTTTTTGTTTAACGAGTTTCTCACCACGTCTAAGTTCTTTGACTTTTCGCGGAATTGAACCACATCGCCCGGCTTTAATTGATATGATGGAATATTCACTTTTTTTCCATTCACAAGCAGATGTGCGTGAGAGACGATTTGTCGTGCGGCTGGGCGCGATACGGCAAATCCTGCGCGATAAATGATGTTATCGAGGCGACTTTCCAGCATCTTAACAAGATTATCCCCTGTAACCCCGCGCTGGCGCGTTGCTTTTTCATAATACGCACGAAATTGACGCTCTAAAACGCCATAGATATACTTCATCTTTTGCTTTTCGCGCAATTGAATCGCATATTCTGATAGTTTGCCTTTGCGTGAGGCACCGTGCTGTCCTGGTGGATTTGGACGTCTATCTAAATACTTTTCGTCTTTTGGAACGATAGCGACGCCTAAGCGGCGAGAAACTTTTGCAGTTGGACCTAAATATCTTGCCATTTCAATTCTTGCAATCGGGTTTATGATTGATTAGACTCTTCTGCGTTTGGGAGGACGGCATCCGTTGTGCGGAAGCGGCGTAATGTCGCGAATTGAGCGCACTTCCAATCCTGCAACTTGTAGGGAGCGAACCGCGGCATCGCGTCCCGAGCCAGGTCCTTTGATGAGAACATCAACTTTTCTCATTCCCAGTTCAGCCGCTTCACGCGCCGCCGCTTCTGCGGTAACTTGTGCGGCATATGGCGTGTTTTTCTTTGAGCCTTTGAAGCCATTTTTGCCCGCCGTAGACCACGCAACTGTATTGCCCGACATATCCGTGATGGTTACGAGCACATTGTTAAATGTCGCTTTAATGTGCGCCAATCCTTCGGGCGAGACGTGGGTTTTCTTTTTCTTTTTTGCTGCGGCGGTTGATGTATTCGTCGTTGCCATTTGCTATATCAAAAGTTTAGTGATTATTTCTTTGCCGCCGCTTTCTTCTTACCTGCTACGGTCTTGCGCTTACCTTTGCGCGTGCGGGCATTTGTGCGCGTGCGCTGTCCTCTGACTGGCAAGCCTCTTCTGTGACGCAACCCGCGGTAGCAACCGATGTCCATCAGTCGCTTGATAGCAAGTTGCTGTTCGCTTCGGGCTTGACCTTCAACTTTATACTCGTTTGTAATGATGTTGCGAATCAGACTTGCTTCTTCGTCCGTCAACTCTGCGATTTTGCGATTTTCATCGATACCCGCCTTCGCTAAAATTTTTTTAGCGGTAGTATCGCCAATCCCGTAGATGTAGGTTAAGCCGATAACGGCGCGCTTGTTTCTGGGAAGATCAACACCTGCAACTCTCATTCTTTTCTCCTATTATCCTTGACGCTGTTTATGGTTGGGATTCTTCTTGCAAATGACAAGAATTTTTCCTTTTCGGCGAATGATTTTGCACGATTCGCAACGCTTTTTCAGTGATGACACGAGTTTCATAATCGTTCAAATTTTATGTTCCTTTGTGAAAAAGGGCGGCTAATTTACACGCTTTTTCGGTTTTTTCCAAAATTTATCTACTTAATTTGAGAAAAATCTTTTTGCCTCTTTTTGAAGTCGGTCAAGCGCAATTCATTGGCAACTGTTACCGAGTTAAACTTGGTTACTTGAATCGGTAAGTGATTCTTCCTTTGGTCAGGTCATATGGCGACACTTGAACTCTCACGCGGTCGCCCGGGAGAATCTTGATGAAGTTCATTCTCATTTTTCCCGACACGTGCGCTAAAATTTCAAGATTATTTTCCAACTTGACCTTGAAACTGGCGTTTGGCAACGCTTCGAGAATTACACCATCGAGCTCAATCGCTTCTTCTTTTGGCAACGTTGTGTAAGGGTTTATGTTTCGCTCGCCCATTGAATTGTCGCATCTTCTTCCGTGGCGAGCATCGTTTTGGGAAGACGCGAGAGCGTTAGAATTTCGGCTTGACCTTTTCGCACGACAACAGTGTGCTCAAAGTGCGCGGCAGGTTTCCCGTCCGCAGTTACAGCCGTCCAAGTATCACTCAAAATTTTTGCTTTGCGTGAGCGTCCCAAGTTAATCATTGGTTCAATAGCCAGCACCATTCCTTCTCTCAAAAAGACCCCTGTTCCGGCTTTCCCGATGTTTGGAACGGGCGGCTCTTCGTGCATTTTTGTTCCGATTCCGTGCCCAACCATATTCTCGATGACACCAAAACCGAAACTTTCCGCATATGTTTGAACAGCGGCAGAGATGTCGTGTAACCGCTTCCCGACAACGGCTTGTTTAATGGCGAGCGTTAAGCACATTTCAGTAACCTTGACAAGGTGACGAACTTCTGGCTTCACTTCTCCAACAATAAAAGTTCTCGCGGAGTCTCCGTGGTAGCCGTTTTTGAATGCGCCGACATCGATTGAAACAATATCCCCTTCTTTTATGACGCGCTTTGGGCTTGGGATTCCGTGCACGACTTCTTCGTTAATTGAGGCGCAAATTGACGCAGGATACGGCTTCGTTCCGCGTGCGCCGCGTGGCACATATCCTAAAAAGCTGGGCTGAGCACCTTGACTACGGATGTAATCTTCGGCAATTTTGTCGAGGTCTTTCGTCGTTATGCCGGGGCGAAGTTCGAGTTGAATTGCGTCAAGTGCTTGTGCGACGATTCTGCCGCTTTCACGCATCAACTCAATTTCCTTTTCGCTTCGCGCCGTTACCATCTGTATCGCTGTCTCTTGTGTGGTTGTTATGCGCTAACAGTTCCTCGTCCTCTCACTCGACCCGTTTTCATGAATCCGTCATAGTGGCGCATTAGAAGATGGCTCTCAATCTGTTGAAGTGTGTCTAACGCAACGCCGACAATAATGAGCAAACTTGTTCCGCCAAAAAACTGAGCGAAGCCGGGCGATACATTTCCATACTTCACCAAGAATGTCGGCAGAACGGCGATAATCGCAAGTGCTATTGCGCCAGGTAAGGTAATCCGCGTGAGAATGTTATCAATGAACTCTTCTGTGCTTTTTCCCGGACGAACTCCCGGAATAAATCCGCCTTGCTTTTGCATCGTATCCGCAACGTCTTTCGGATTGAAGGCAATCGCTGTATAGAAATAAGTAAAAAAGACGATTAGAATTGCAAACAGAATTGCATAGCCCCACGAATCATATGAAATCCACGATGCAACTTTCTGCATGCCTTCACTTTCAGGGAAAAATGAAATGAGCGTGCTTGGAATGAACATAATCGACTGGGCGAAGATGATGGGCATAACGCCCGCCGTAATGACGCGCATGGGAATGTATTGCGTTGTGCCTCCGTAGACTTTTCGTCCGACCACTCGCTTTGCATATTGCACAGGAATTCGCCGTGTGCCAACCGTCATCAGCACAACTCCCGCAACAATCAGCACCATAATTGCAAGCACAATCATTTCAACAATCAAATTTTTGCTTCCTGTTGCAACGAGTTGCCACTCTGCAACGAGCGATTGCGGGAATCGCGCCAAAATCCCAATCATAATAATGAGCGAAATCCCATTGCCGATTCCGCGCTCTGTGATGCGTTCACCGAGCCACATTGTAAAAATCGTGGCGGCAGTCAGCGTAATAATTGTTGAGAGTGTAAAGAGAAATCCCGGTTCAGGCACGATTGATTGACCAAACGATGAGGGACTGGAAAGGCTTACACTTACGCCCCATGCCTGCATAGCGGCAAGCAACACCGTTCCGTAACGCGTATATTGCGTGATTTTTTTTCGTCCCTCTTCACCTTCTTTTTGCAAACGTTGAATGACGGGCGTTACCGCACCGAGCAGTTGAATAATGATTGATGCCGAGATATAGGGCATAATTCCGAGCGCGAAGACCGACGCACGCTTGAATGCCCCTCCGACGAAGAGATCGAAAAGACCAAATAAATCGTTTGTCGGACCTGCCCCCGCGGCGGCAACTGCTGATGCATCAACACCGGGAATGGTGATATGTGAGCCGATTCGATACACAATCAAAAGTCCTAACGTGTAAAGGATTCGGTCTTTTAGCTCTGGAATTTTGCTGATATTTCTAACGCTCTCAACAAGTTTCATCGTAGGTCAAGATTATTTTTTGACGGTTTTTACAGATGCCTCAGATGCCTTCTTTTGCGCTTTGACCGCTTTTTTGTGCTCGTCCACGAGTCGTTTTGGTGTCGAGACGGCTTTTGCAAACTCCACATCTTTCATTGTGCTTGCTTCTGCGATGGTTCGGTAAGCGATGATTATGCTTCCGCCTGCTTTTTCAATTTTTTCTTTGGCAGTTTCGCTGAATGCGTGTGCGGTTACATTGACTTTTGCGGTCAGTTCGCCGTCGCCCAAAATTTTAAGATACTCGGTTTTGCCAATCACACCCAATTTATTGAACGCATCGAGCGGCATATCGGTGCTGATTTTGCCGTTTTTCGCCCATGCCTCTAGCTGCGCCACATTGATTCCAATGACGGTTTTTCGGTTCGGCGGTGTAAATCCGAATTTAGGAAGTTGGCGGTAAAGCGGCATTTGTCCGCCTTCAAAGTTTTTGGTTGTGTAACCGCTACGTGCTTGGTGTCCTTTGTTTCCGCGTCCAGCAGTTGTGCCGTTGCCCGACCCAGGACCGCGTCCGACGCGTTTCTTCGGTTTTCTTGACCCTTTTGCCGGCGTAAGTGTGTGTAAGTTCATTCCCTAAAAATCCTTTCCTTAATTGAGTTCTTCGACTTTAACGAGGTGCTCAACTGATTTGAGCTGACCGCGCAATGCAGGGCTATCCGTGCGCACCACTGAATTGTTCGGATGAGATAATTTCAGCGACTTCATCGTTGCTTTTTGATTTTTCGTGCAACGAATCACGCTTCTGACCTGCGTAATTTTTAGTTGTTTCTTCGTCTCTGACATATCGCTTGTAGATAGAATATGGCTTGTGAAATAGTACTGATGAACGTCAATGATTAGCCCTCAAACACTTCTTTAAGTGCTTTGCCGCGCCGCGCCGCCACGTCAGATGCGTCGGAGAGGCTCAAAAGTCCCTTGACAGTGGCTTTAACGACGTTGTGCGGATTGGACGAGCCGAGTGATTTGGTAAGCACGTCTCTCACTCCAGCGCTTTCAAGTACGGCTCTGACGGCGCCGCCGGCAATAAGCCCCGTTCCTTGTGAAGCGGGCTTCATTAAAATTTTCGCCGCACCGAATTTTACATAGACTTCATGCGGAATCGTGCCTTTGATAACAGGAACTTTGAAGACGTTTTTCTTTGCGTCTTCCGTGCCTTTTGCAATTGCATCTTGTACTTCGTTGGCTTTGCCGAGTCCGTATCCGATATGCCCTTCACCGTCGCCGACGACGACGATGGCGTTAAATCCGAAGCGCTTTCCGCCCTTGACGACTTTTGCAGTGCGATTGACTTGAACTAATTTCTCTTTCAAGTTCAATTCGCCCGGTCTAACTTTCTTTTGCACTTGTTTTGTCATTGCTCTGGTTGAGTTTAGAATTCTAATCCGCCTTCGCGTGCACCGTCCGCTAAGGCTTTAACGCGACCGTGATATTGATAGCCATTGCGGTCAAAGACGACTTTGGTAATCCCTTTTGCTTTGGCGTTTTCTGCAAGCATCTCGCCGACTTTTTTGCTCACTTCGGATTTTTTCATTCCTTTGAAGGAGCCCTCGAGCGATTTTTTGTTGCTTGTTGCGGCGGCAAGCGTTACGCCTTTGTCATCGTCAATCAGTTGCGCGTAGATGTGATTCAAACTGCGATACACCGTGAGGCGAGGACGTTCAGCGGTGCCTGTTACTTTTTTGCGCACGCGCATTTTGACTTTGAATCTGCGCTGAATTTTTTCTGGAACTTTCATCTTCGTCTTGAGTTTTGAAGGCGATAGTTGCCGCCTTCCTGTTCGTCTAAAAAATTTACTTACCAGCCGTTTTACCTTCTTTACGACGGATATTTTCGCCTTCATACTTAATTCCCTTGCCTTTATAGGGTTCGGGCTTCTTGAAGGAGCGAATTTTCGCGGCAACGGCACCGACCAGTTGCTTATCGATACCGCTGACAACGATGTTAGTCGGTTGCGGCGTTTCAATTTTTATGCCTTCGGGCGGACGGAAGAAAATCGGGTGAGAATATCCCAGCGACATCACCAACCAATTTTGCTTCAACTCCGCTTTGTAGCCGACACCCGTGATTTCTAACTTTTTGATGTAACCTTGTGAAACGCCTTGAACCATGTTGTTGATAAGTGCGCGATACAGCCCGTGCAACGCTCGCGTTTGTTTGTTTTCATCGCCGCGTTCCACGCTTATGTTTTCGCCTTCTGTTTTGATGGTGATGTTTCCGCGCAGGGTTTCTTCGAGCTGTCCTTTCGGACCGGAAACAACGATTTTTCCATCTTTCACTTCAACCTTTACGCCTTTGAGAATCGCAATCGGCTTTTTTCCAATTCTTGACATTTGTCTTGCTCCTTCCAACAATTTCGGTTAGTGGATACGGAAAAGAACTTCTCCGCCGACGCCTGCGGCGCGCGCCTCTTTATCCGTCATTAGCCCCTTTGATGTCGATACAACCGACAGCCCAAGTCCGCTTAAATATCTCTTGATGTTTTTTCCTTCATAAACGCGGCGACCGGGTGTGCTAACGCGTGAAAGTTCTTTGATTGCGTGCTCTCCGTTTGAAAGATAGCGCAGTTGAATGCGCAGAACGGGGAATTTTTCTGCTGTAACGACGGAGTAATCTTTAATATACCCTTTGTCTTTAAGCAGTTTGGAAATACTTTCTTTCAATTTGGATTGCGGCACATCTACGGTCTTGTGCTTCGCCTTTGCGGCATTGCGGATTCGTGTCAAATAATCCGCGATAGGATCTGTAACGGGCATATTTGGTTGAAGATTGAAGTTATCTTGTGCGTTCCTGCTCCCGACACCACTCGGTTGCGGCAGTCCACAAGCGTTGAATGAAATTTACTGAATTACCAACTGGCTTTTTTCACGCCGGGAATTTTGCCTTCGAGTGCAAGGTCTCGGAATTGATGGCGGCACAGTCCGAATTTCGCATATACGCCGCGCGGTCTGCCAGTCAAGTTACAGCGGTTGCGGACGCGCGTCGCCGAACTGTTGCGCGGCAATTCGCGAAGTTTGCGGGCGGCGGTTTCGTCTCCGGCTAATGCTTTCTTTTTTAACTCTTCTCGCAATGCGGCATAACGCTCTACGATTTTCTTGCGCTTTTCATTGCGAACTATAACACTTGTCTTTGCCATATTGTTGAGTTGGTTAATTTCTTTTCTTGAACGGCATTCCCAGTTCCTTGAGGAGTGCATAAGATTCCTCGTCGCTTTTTGCCGTCGTAACGAAGGTGATGTCCATACCTGAAATGCGATTGACTTTGTCGATATCAATTTCAGGGAAAATGATTTGCTCTTTTATGCCGAGCGTATAGTTTCCACGTCCATCAAAACTGCTGTCGCTGACGCCTTTGAAGTCGCGAATACGTGGGATTGCCAGCGAAATCAATCGGTCCATAAACTCATACATCCTCTCTCGTCGCAGCGTTACTCGGCATCCAATCGGTTGGTTTTCGCGCAGTTTGAAGTTTGAAATCGCTTTTTTGGATTTGCGCACTTCGGGTTTCTGACCAGAAATCGCTGTCAATTCTTTGACGGCAATTTCCATAAGTTTCGGGTCTTGTGAGGCTTGACCTACGCCGATGTTGATGCTGATTTTTTTGAGTTTCGGCACCATCATGACATTGTCATACTTGAACTGCTCCATTAACTTCTTGACGACCTCGTTGCGATATTTTTCGTGCAGTCTCGGTTTTGGGGTCGGAAGATGTGAATAATCTACGCTCGCTTTGGCGGTCGCTTCTCCTTCCTTTTTCTTACCTTTTTTTTGCTCTTTTTGTGCCATTGGCTCGGTTCAATTTAGCGGAAACGGTCTTTGTCGTTTCCTATTTGAGTTGATTCGTTCGTTCAAACTTTCTTGACATTTGAGGCGTGAATTGGCATTTCGCGCTCGACGATTGCGCCTTGCGGCTGATTTTTGTTTGGTCGTGTGTGTCGCTTGCGAAGATTGACGCCTTCAACAATCACGCGATTTCGGTCAGGAAAAACGCGCAGGATTTTGCCTATCTTGCCTTTATCGTTTCCCGTCAACACTTGAACGTTGTCGTTTTTCTTCACATGCATCTTTGTAGGCTTATTTCCCAATTTCATAGTCTTTGAGTGTTTTCGCTTTGAAATTTTTGCTCTACTCTACTTTTTTGAGCGTTCTGCTTTTGAGAAAAATTTTGCGTCAATCCCACGTCGACTCAGAGTGAAGATTGACGCATTTTTCTTTTTGAGCGGAAGACGGGATTCGAACCCGCGACCAACAGCTTGGAAGGCTGTGACTCTACCAGCTGAGTTACTTCCGCTTGGTTTGCCCACCCATAAAAACGGGTCGCAAAGATACGAAAGGAGCTTGATTTTTCAACACTCCTTTTCGCTTTTTTTACTCAGAGTACTTCTGGCGCGAGAGAGATGATTTTCATGTACTGCTTATCGCGCAATTCTCTGGCAATCGGTCCGAAGATGCGTGTGCCTTTCGGCTCACCTTGAGCGTTGATGAGCACGACAGCGTTTTCGTCAAAGCGAATGTAAGTGCCGTCTTTACGGCGAAATTCTTTTTTCGTGCGCACGACGACCGCCCGTGAAACGTCTTTCTTTTTGACGGTTCCACCGGGAATTGCGGCTTTGACCGACACGACAACGACGTCGCCGATTCCCGCATAGCGGCGATGCGTTCCGCCCGGCACGTGAATGACACGAACTTTTTTCGCGCCGCTGTTATCGGCAACCACTAAATTTGTTTCGTTCTGAATCATAACTCGTTTATCGATTTTGCAACCGCATTTATTTTAATGCGGCGTGATTCATTGTAATTACTTGGCTTTCTCAACAATTTCAACGAGCTTCCAGCTTTTGCGTTTGCTCATTGGTCTAAATTCGGAGATGCGTACTGTGTCGCCGATACTTGCTTCATTTTTTTCATCATGCGCCATGATTTTCGTCGTCTTTTTCATGAACTTCTTGTAAATGGGGTGTTGCTCGCGGCGTTCAATCGCCACGACAATGCTTTTTTGCATTTTATTGCTTACGACTTTTCCCACTTTTTCACGCACAATCTTTTTTGTGGCGACTTCGGGCGTATTCGTTTGTGTTTCTGACATCGTTCAGAATGTTGTTTTAGTTCTTTTCGGATTGAGACTTTTGCGCTTTTGCTTTTTGCTGATTCAATGCGGTTTTCATGCGGGCAATGTCTCTGCGCATGTTGCGGATAATCATTGGATTTTGTGGCGGTTCAAAAGCCAAATTGAACTTGATATCGGCGATGCGCTGTTTCATTTCACCGATTTGTCTTTTCATCTCTTCTGGCGAGAGTGCGGCGATTTCATGTTTCTTCATCTCTTTTTCCCTTCTTTTCGCTTTTAGCAATTCACATTACTTTTTGACTTCTACGGCTTCGTAGTCCGGTCGCACCACAAACTTCGTTTTGATAGGCAGTTTTGCGGCGGCAAGGCGGAACGCTTCTTCAGCGGTTGCTCTCGAGACTCCGTCTGCTTCGAACATGATGCGTCCGGGCTTAACGACGGCGACCCAGAATTCAGGTGAGCCTTTTCCGCTTCCCATTCGCGTTTCTGCGGGCTTCTTGGTTACAGGCTTATCGGGAAAAATACGAATCCATACTTTTCCGTCGCGCTTCATAAAGCGGTTCATCGCGACCCGAGCAGCTTCGATTTGGCGGCTTGTAATCCAGGCTTGTTCAAGTGCTTTGAGCCCGAAGGAACCGAAGTCCACGTTCGTTCCTCTGGTTTCGTTGCCTTTCATTTTGCCACGTTGCGTTTTGCGATATTTCACGCGCTTTGGCATCAACATCGTTGAAATCTCCTATGCGTTAAGAATTTCCTTTATAGAAAGTTTGATTCGCGTCAGTATGCTTATTCGGCAGACTCTTGCGAGGCAGCGGGCGCATCGCCCCCGCCTTGTTGAAGTTTTGAACCTGGTTTGCGTCGGCGTCTGCGACCATCTCCTCCTCCGCGTCCATCTCGACGACCGTCTCGGCGATTATCTCCGCGCCCGCCGCGATTACGTTGATTTTCTCTGCGATCTTTTACTTTTTGACGCTCTTCTTCCTCAATCGAATCGATGCGTTGAACCAACACTTCGCCTTTGTATATCCAGACTTTCACGCCAACGGTGCCCGTAATCGTAAAGGCAGTCGATTGCGCATAATCGATATTAGCGCGCAAGGTATGGAGCGGCACTTTGCCTTCGCGATATTGTTCCATACGAGCGATTTCTGCGCCGCCCAAGCGACCTGAGACTTGAACGCGAATACCTTCCGCACCCGCACGATTTGCTTGTTGCATGGCTTGTTTCATTGCACGGCGGAACGACACGCGACCCTCGAGCTGCGCGGCAATGTTGTCCGCAACCAGTTGCGCGTCAAGTTCAGGCTTCTTGATTTCAATAACATCAATTTTGATGTCTTTGTTTGTGAGCTTGCCAAGTTCTTGACCCAGCGTGTTAATCTCTTCGCCGCTTTTTCCAACCACGGCACCGGGACGCGCCGCGTAGATGTAGAGTTTGATGTTCTTCGTTGTGCGCTCAATGACAACTTTCGAGACGCCCGCCTTCTGACGCTTTAAGCGTGTTGTAACATATTCGCGGATGAGGCGGTCTTCTTTAATTTTTTCGGCAACGTTGTCGCCTGCGTCATACCAGCGCGAGTCCCAGTCTTTAATGATACCGAGTCTAAAGCCGTTTGGATTGACTTTCTGTCCCATCGAGTTAGTGCGTCAATAGATTATCAAGATTTGGTTCGTTTTTCATCAACCACAATGGTGAGGTGGTTAGATCGTTTTCTCAATCGATAAGCTCTGCCCATCGGTGCGGGAAGCATGCGTTTCAAGGTTACACCGCCATTGACGAAGGCTTCGGTAATGAACAGGCGTTCTTCACTGACTTGCCTGTCGCTGTGTTTTTGAAGATAATTAGACACAGCGGATTTCAGCGTGCGCAGGACGGTTCTTGCGGCATGCTTGGTCGAGTTTTGCAAGATGGCTTGTGCTTGGCTAACACTTTTACCGCGCACGAGGTCTACAACAAGGCGCATTTTGCGTGGTGAAGTTGGTGTATTGCGTTGCACGGCTTGCGCTTTGGTATCTTTGGCGCGTTTTTCTTTTCTTGCTGTTGCCGTTTCTCTTTTTCTAACGCTCATAATCGTTTTTCCTCCGTTACTTTTTGCCGGGTGCAGAAGCCCCTTTTTCTTTCGCTCCTGAATGTCCTCTGAAGGTGCGGGTTGGTGCGAATTCTCCCAACTTGTGTCCAACCATATTCTCCGAGATATAGACGGGAATATGCGTTTTACCGTTATGCACCGCAATCGTATGTCCAACAAAGTCAGGCGTAATCATTGAAGCGCGGGACCATGTTTTGAGGACTTTTTTCTGTCCCTTTTCATTCATTTCCGTAATTCTATCCAAGAGGCGATCTTGAACGAACGGACCTTTTTTGAGTGAGCGTGGCATTGCTTAAAAGTGTTTCCTAGTTGTTAGTCTTGTTTCTTGGCTCTACGGTCTCTGATAATGAGTTTTGAGGACGCTTTCTTTCCGCGTCTGGTTTTCAAACCTTTGGCTTTTTGTCCCCATGGCGATTCAGGATGCTGACGACCGCCACCAGATTTTGATTTACCTGCGCCGCCGCCCATTGGGTGATCGACGGGGTTGCGTGCCATACCGCGCGTAATCGGACGAATACCGAGCCATCGGGAGCGACCGGCTTTTCCAAGCGAGACGTTTTCGTGCTCTAAGTTTCCGACCACGCCAATCGTGGCTTTGCACTCGATTCTTACTTTTCGAATTTCCCCTGACGGCATTTTCAGCGTTGCGTAATTTCCTTCTTTTGCCGCAAGTGTTGCAAATGCCCCTGCGCTACGGGCTAACTGCGCGCCTTTTCCTGCTTTTAGCTCGATGTTATGGATTTCCGTGCCGACAGGAATGAACTTCAATCGCAGGGCATTGCCGGTTTTGATGTCTGCGCCATCGCCGCATTCAATTTTATCGCCGACTTTCGTGCCATTTGGCGCAAGAATGTATCGTTTTTCACCGTCTTCGTATTTGAGCAGTGCGATGCGTGCCGAGCGATTCGGGTCATATTCAATCGCTTCGACGGTTGCGTTCATTTCTTTATCGCGTTTGAAATCGATGAGCCGATAGAAGCGTTTTGCGCCGCCGCCCATGCCGCGAGAGGTAATTCGACCGAGATTGTTACGTCCGCCCGTCTTTTTGAGCGGCACAATCAAACTTTTTTCAGGTTCTTTTTTCGTGATTTCTTCAAACGAAGGATACGATGCAAATCGCGTTCCTGGTGTTACCGGTCTTAATTTTCTAACCGCCATGATTCGTCGTGATTAAACTTTTCGAAATCTTGTTATGCCTTTAGTCTTTTTTTTCAGATGCGCCCGTATTGACGTAGTAGTCGATTTTACTGTCTTTGGCGAGCGTAACAAGGGCGCGCTTTGTATCGGAGTGCTTGCCGTATCGGACGCCTTTGCGCGTTATTTGTGCTTTCGCTTTGCCTTTTTTGTTCATGGTGCGCACCGAAATCACTTGAACGCCGAACTTAGACTCTACGGCTTTTTTCACTTCTTCCTTTGTTGCACCGTCTTGAATCTCAAATGCGTATTGATTTTTCTCTTCTTGCAACTTCAAGATTTTTTCGGTGAGAATCGGTCTGATTAACACGTTGGTCATAGCTTATCTCCGTTACAAAAGATTTTCTTCAAGAGCTTTAACGGCACTCTTTTGGAGCAACAGCACTTTGTTATCCAGAATGTCGTAGGTTGATGCTTTATTGGCTTCCAAGATGTTCAGCGTCGGAATATTTCGTCCTGATTTGTAGAGCACATCGTTCTTACCTGCGGTCAGGAAAAGCGTTTTCTTTCCAGCGATGCCGAGATTTTTGAGCGTGTTTGCGATTTCTTTTGTTTTGATGGCTTCGGGGGTGAAATCCTCCACGATGAAAATCGCGTTTGCTTTTGCTTTGTAAGTTAGTGCTGATTTACGCGCCAGCGTTTTGACTTTCTTGTTGATGCCGACGACGTAGTCGTGCGGCTGAGGTCCGAACACTGCGCCGCCGCCCGGCATCAAAGGCGAGCGTTGCGTTCCGCGACGTGCGCCGCCTGTGCCCTTTTGACGATACGGTTTCTTGCCGCCACCGCGAACTTCGGAGCGCGATTTTACTTTGTGTGTGCCTTGATGTTGGTTGGCGCGAATTGAGCGGACGTCAAGATAGATTGCGTGATCGCTCGGTTGAATCTCGAAAATTTCAGGGTTGAGCGCAATCATTTCGCCGCTGTCCGTTCCGTCCTTTTTCAAAACTTTGAGTTCCATTCTTGTTGCTACGTTTAATCGTTACGGCTTGATGATTATGGTTTCTTTGCGGTGGTGATTTGAAGGTATGCGTTTTTCGGTCCTGGAACCGCACCCCGCAAGACAATCAGATTAGAATCGGCAATCACTTTCACAACAACCAAGTTGCGAACGGTAACGCGCTCGCCGCCCATTCTGCCGCCCATCTTCAGCCCTTTGAAAGAGCGAGACGGATGTGATGAACCGCCCATTGAACCGGGTGCGCGCTCGCGGTCGGATTGTCCGTGCGTTCTGAATCCGCCGCCAAAGTGATGACGCTTGACAACCCCTGCAAATCCTTTGCCTTTTGAAGTGCCGACCACGTCAACCTTTTCACCTTCCTTGAACACGTCGGCTTTAATAATGTCTCCGGGCTTCAATTCCAATCCAACGACTTCCTTGCGAAATTCAACCACTTCATATGCGGGTTTCACATTTGCTTTTTTGAAGTGTCCAATTTGAGGTTTGGGTGTGCGGTCTTCACGTTTTTCGTTGAACGCAAATTGATAAGCATTATAACCTTCTTTATCGGCGGTCTTTACTTGTGATATAAAGCATGGTCCTGCTTCAATCACGGTACACGGAACAACCTTGCCTTTGGCATCATAGATGCTCGTCATTCCGACTTTTTTTCCTAAAATTGCACTCATGTGTGTTCGATTTTGTAACCCACTGTTTAGAAACAGCGGTTAATGAATCTGTTGTTTGTAATAACTTAACTCTTGATTTCGACATCAACGCCGCTGGGCAACTCGATTTTCATAAGCAAGTCAATCGTTTTGCCGCTGGGGTTGATGATTTCAATCAAACGTTTGTGCGAAGCAATCATGAATTGTTCGCGAGATTTCTTGTCAACGTGGGGCGAGCGATTGACGGTGTAGATCTGCGATTCCGTCGGAAGCGGAATCGGACCGGAAATGATTGCGTCCGTTTGTTTGACGACATCGATAATTTTTTCCGCCCACTTATCAACCAAACTATGGTCATAAGATTTGAGCTTGATGCGGATTTTTTGTTGCGCTGCCACGTCTTTTTCTGTGTCTAATTTTCTATGTCTAATTTTGGATAAAAAAGGAGCGTCCGCCGAAACAAACGCCCCTGATTCCTGTTCAAATCGTTACTTACGCAATGATTTCGGAGACTGCACCTGCACCGATGGTTTTGCCGCCTTCGCGAATTGCGAAGTTCAAACCTTTGTCCATCGCCACGGGCGCAATCAGCTCTACTTCAACGGTTACGTTATCGCCGGGCATAACCATATCCACACCGGCTGGAAGCGTAACGACGCCGGTCACGTCCGTCGTTCTGAAGTAGAACTGCGGACGATAGCCTGAGAAGAACGACGTGTGGCGTCCGCCTTCTTCTTTTTTCAGCACATAGATTTGGGCTTTGAATTTCGTGTGCGGCGTAATGCTACCTGGTTTGGCGATAACCATACCGCGATCAACGTCTTTTCTTTCAATACCGCGAAGAAGTAATCCTGCGTTGTCTCCAGCTTGGCTTTCTGTGAGTTCTTTGCGAAACATCTCAATACCGGTTACGACGGTTTTCTTTGTTGGACCGAAGCCAATAATTTCTACTTCTTCGTTCAGTTTAATTTTTCCACGCTCAACTCGTCCCGTCGCAACAGTTCCGCGACCTTGAATGGTGAAGACGTCTTCAACAGGCATTAGGAATGGCTTATCGACGTCACGCACGGGTGTTGGGATATAGCGGTCGACTTCTTCCATCAACTTTATGACCGAATCGACCCATTGCTTTTCTCCGTTGAGTGCGCCGAGCGCAGAACCGCGAACAATCGGAATTTCGTCGCCGGGAAACTTATAGGCGGTGAGCAATTCGCGAAGTTCCATTTCGACAAGCTCGACAAGTTCGGGGTCTGCAATATCGATTTTGTTTAAGAACACAACGATTGACGGCACATTGACTTGACGAGCAAGCAAGATGTGTTCGCGCGTTTGCGGCATTGGTCCATCAGTTGCGGCGACAACGAGGATTGCGCCGTCCATTTGAGCGGCGCCCGTAATCATGTTTTTGATGTAGTCGGCGTGTCCAGGGCAGTCGATGTGCGCGTAGTGACGCTTATCCGTTTCGTATTCAACATGAGACGTTGAAATTGTGATGCCGCGTGCTTTTTCTTCGGGAGCTTTGTCGATTTGGTCGTAAGCCAATGCTTGCGCCATGCCGCGTTCGGCAAGTGTTTTTGTAATCGCCGCCGTGAGCGTGGTTTTGCCGTGGTCGACATGTCCAATTGTGCCGATGTTCACATGCGGTTTGTCTCTCTTAAAAGCCTCTTTTGCCATTGTTGGATTCCTTCAAAGTTAGCAGTTACGAGTGGTTGTAGTTAAACTCAATTTTTCTGGTGCATTATGCTTCTGCTGTTGCCTTTGCACCGCTCTTTTCAATGATTTCGTCGGCAACTGCCTTTGGTGCTTCTTCATATGCGAAGAACTCCATTGTGTAGTTCGCTCGTCCTTGCGACATTGATCGCAAATCGGTTGAATAACCAAACATGTTTGCAAGCGGAACTTTTGCGGTAATGACTTGCTCGCCGGGTCTCGCTTCCATACCTTCAATTCGTCCCCGACGGCTGGAAAGGTCACCCATCACAGCACCCATGTAGTCTTCGGGTGTTGTTACCTCGACCGCCATAATCGGTTCCAGCAGCACAGGATTTGCGCGGCGCGCTCCTTCTTTGAAGCCGATAGAGCCTGCAATTTTGAACGCCATTTCCGATGAGTCAACCTCGTGATATTTTCCATCAAACAAGGTTACTTTGATGTCCTGCATTGGATAACCTGCGAGCACACCATTCTTCAAGGCTTCTTCAATTCCTTCTTGAACCGCAGGGATGTATTCTTTCGGAATAGCCCCACCTTTGATTTCGTTGACAAACTCGAATCCTTTTCCTTTTTCCGATGGCTCTACGTAGAGATTTACCAATCCAAATTGACCCTTACCGCCCGATTGACGCACAAACTTTCCTTCCGCTTCAACGCGTTTGCGAATGGTCTCTTTGTAAGCAACTTGCGGCTTACCCACATTTGCCTCAACCTTGAATTCGCGTCTCATTCTATCAACGATGATTTCAAGGTGCAATTCGCCCATGCCCGAAATAATCGTTTGATTGGTTTCTTCATCGGTTTTGACGCGGAAGGTCGGGTCTTCTTCTGCAAGTTTTTGAAGCGCGATGCTCATTTTTTCAGAGTCGGCTTTTGTTTTCGGCTCGATGGCGATTTGAATTACAGGTTCAGGGAACACGATTTTTTCAAGCACGATAAGTTTGCCCTCTTCGCACAGCGTATCGCCCGTGCGTGTGTCTTTCAATCCCACAATTCCCACAATTTCTCCTGCCAATCCTTCATCTAAATCTTCTCGGTGATTAGCGTGCATTTGAAGCACTCGTCCGACGCGCTCTTTCTTGCCATTCGTTGAGTTAATAACGTAACTTCCAGAGTTGACTTTGCCTGAATAAACGCGCACGTAAGTCAAGCGTCCAACAAAGGGGTCGGTTGCTACTTTGAACGCCAATCCGCAGAAGGGTTCATCATCAGACACTTTGCGTTCAATTTCCGCGCTCGTTTTCGGGTCTGTGCCTTTGACAACCTTGAGGTCTAATGGTGATGGCAGATAATCTATGACCGCGTCCAACATAAACTGCACGCCCTTATTTTTGAACGATGAACCGCAGAGCATCGGCACGAGAATGAGTTTCAGGCACGCTTCGCGGAGTGCGGCGCGAACTTCTTCTTCTGTTGGCTCTTCGCCGCCGAGATACTTTTCCAAGAGCGTGTCATTGACTTCCGATACTGACTCAATCAAGTTCGTGCGCCAATGCTTTACGCTTTCCGTCATATCGGCAGGAATTTCAACTTCGTGGTAGGTTGTGCCGTCTTCTGCGTCATAGATGACACCTTTCATGCGAATCAAATCCACAAATCCCTTGAACACATCGCCTTCACCGATAGGCAGTTGAATCGGAACAGCACGCGACTTCAAGCGGTCTTGAATCATCTTAACGACGTTCAAGAAATTCGCACCGATTCTGTCCATTTTATTCACGTAGGCGATACGAGGCACTTTGTACTTGTTCATTTGACGCCAAACCGTCTCTGATTGCGGTTGAACGCCCGCAACCGAATCAAACAAGGCAACTGCACCGTCCAGCACGCGCAAAGAGCGTTCCACTTCAACGGTGAAATCTACGTGTCCAGGCGTATCAATGATATTGATTCGATGTTTTTTGTCTTTGAAGTTGCCATATTTAGCCGTCCAAAAGCAAGTCGTGGCGGCAGAGGTAATCGTGATACCACGTTCTTTTTCTTGTTCCATCCAGTCCATTGTCGCCGCACCGTCGTGAACTTCACCCAATCGATGGACGCGACCGGTGTAATAAAGAATACGCTCAGTGGTGGTGGTTTTTCCAGCATCGATGTGTGCGGAAATCCCGATATTTCTTACTCTATCTAACGCAATCTGTCTGGGCATTGTCGTTTATCAGATTCGGTTTTCGTTATGACTGACTAAAACTGATTAGAATCGGAAATGCGAAAAGGCTTTGTTGGCTTCTGCCATTTTATGAACTTCTTCTTTTTTACGCACCGAGTTACCTTGATTGTTTGATGCGTCCAAAAGTTCGGCGGCGAATTTATCCGCCATGGAGCGGCCACCGCGCTTGACGGAATTTTCTTTAATCCAACGCATTGCAAGGGCGAGGCGTCGGTCGGCGCGCACTTCAATCGGAATTTGATAGGTTGCACCGCCAATACGCTTACCGCGAACTTCTACAACAGGCGCGACGTTTGAAACTGCTTTGCGAAATGTTTCAAGCGGATTCTCTTGAGTTTTTTTCTCCAAAATTTCAAACGCCTTGTAGACGATGTTGCGGGCGATATTTTTCTTGCCACGCTCCATAATCGTGTTGATGGCACGCTCTACGACTGGGTCTTGATACTTTGGGTCGCCAAGCGAATTATTTCTATGTGATGATTTCTTACGCATAATTTCGTCCGTTCAATTGTTCGTCCGTTCAATTATTTTTTACCTTTCGCCGCAGGCGCGCCTTTACCCGCCGCCGCTGGTTGTGCTTTCTTAGAACCGTATTTGGAACGAGAGCGACCGCGATTTGCGACGCCAGCCGTATCCAGCGAACCGCGAACAATGTGGTAGCGGACACCGGGAAGGTCTTTAACGCGACCGCCGCGAATGAGCACAATGGAGTGCTCTTGGAGGTTGTGCCCTTCTCCCGGAATGTAAGCAATCACTTCCTCTTGATTGGACAGTCGGACTTTCGCCACTTTGCGAAGTGCGGAATTCGGCTTTTTCGGGGTTGTTGTATAAACGCGCGTACATACGCCGCGCTTTTGAGGACAACTTTCAAGTGCCGGTGAGGCGGTCTTAAACGCTTTTGGGTTTCTTCCTTTGCGAACTAATTGTTGTATCGTTGGCATTGCTTTGCTTTCTGATGCGATGCGAAATTAAACTCTGAAAAAAATTTTACTTAACCGTTCTCCGGAAATCCACTGCCGTCGGCACATCACTTTCAGGAGCGATTGACTTTGACATTTCGTTTTGACATTTCGTCTTGTTATTGCCTTATCAAAGTAACTTTGCGACTGAACGCCCGAAACCCCCTTTATTGATGCGGGTTTAGCGCGTGTGATGTGTATTTTGGCGGCTTTACCTTCCAAAAAGGACTGCAAAGGTAGAGGTTTCGAGTTGATTTTCAAAATTTTTACAAGATTTTTTCAAGTGTTCTTCAAAAAATGGACTGATGGTCAGCACTGCATCGTTTCACAAACCCCTACATATTCTCTATATTCGCCCGCTTTAATACGACAGACAACCTTTGGCGCGAAGCGGTCGCGCTGTAACTAATCGCAACTCAAACAATGGTTTTTACAAGAGAAATTGATTTGGGACAAGGGAAAGTCCTGAAAATCGAAACGGGCAAAATGGCAAAGCAGGCTGACGGTGCCGTTGTTGTTTCAATGGAAGACACCATGGTTTTAGCAACGGCGGTTGCCAAGAAAGAAGCTGCACCGAACCAAGATTTTTTTCCACTTCAAGTGGAGTTTCGTGAGAAATACTCGGCAGCTGGACGATTTCCGGCCGGTTTCGTGAAACGCGAAGGTAAGCCGTCAGAAAAGGAAGTGCTATCTGCACGTTTAATTGACCGAGCACTCCGCCCACTTTTCCCCGATGGCTTTTACAACGAAACACAAATTGTCGTGATGGTCATTTCGTCTGACCGCACCAACGATGCCGACGTGCTCGGCGGCGTGGCGGCTTCGGCGGCACTGTGCTTTTCCGATATTCCTTTCTACACACCGATGGCAGAAGTGCGCGTCGGCAGAATCAACGGCACGTTCATCGTCAATCCGCACACCGAAGAATTAGACCAATCCGATATGGATATTTGTATCGGCGGCACGAAGGATACGATTTGTATGCTCGAAGGCGAGATGCATGAAATCTCCGAAGCCGACATGCTCGAAGCGATTAAGTTCGGACACGAAGTCATCAAAAAAATATGCGCCGCGATTGAAGAGATGATGAAAGAATGTGGAAAACCGAAGCGCGCATTCCCTCCGCTTGCTATTCCTGATGATTTGAAAGACTTCATCAAATCCACTTGCTACGATAAACTCTACGCTCTTGCACAAGAGCCACTTCAAAAAGAAGAACGCGCCGATAAAACCAAAGCCATTTATGATGAAACGACCCTTCTAACACTTGAGAAGTTCAAGTCCGAACTAACCGATGAGGTTCTTGCCGCCAATCCAGAGAAAGCCATTTACCTCAATGAAAAAGTTATCAAAGGCATCATTCACGACCTTGAAAAGAACGCCATGCGCGAGGTGGTCTTGAACGGAGGCAAGCGACTCGATGGACGCGACCTTACAACCATTCGTCCCATCTCGATTGAACTTGGACTTCTGCCGCGTGCGCACGGTTCAGCACTTTTCACGCGAGGCGAAACGCAAGCCCTTGTTACGCTCACGCTTGGCACAAGCAAAGACGCGCAACTTGTCGACACGCTTGTGGAAGAGCCAGAGAAGCGATTCATGCTTCACTACAACTTCCCGCCATTTTCAGTTGGCGAAGTTGGAAGAATGACGGGCGTCGGTCGCCGTGAAATTGGGCACGGAAACCTTGCCGAGCGCGCCATTAAGATGATGTTGCCAAGCGAAACGGAGTTTCCTTACACGATGCGTATCGTCTCCGATATTTTGGAATCGAATGGTTCATCTTCAATGGCATCGGTGTGCGGCGGCACTTTGGCAGTGATGGACGCTGGCGTTCCGATTAAGAAGCCCGTTGCCGGTATCGCGATGGGACTCATCAAAGAAGGCGACCGCTACGCCGTCCTCTCCGATATTCTCGGCAATGAAGACCATTTGGGCGATATGGATTTCAAAGTCGCTGGCACGAAAGACGGCATCACGGCTTGCCAAATGGACATCAAAATCGATGGGCTTGATTACGACATTCTCACCAAAGCGTTGGAACAAGCCAAACAAGGTCGGTTACATATTCTCGCTGAAATGGAAAAAGCCATTGCCGCACCGCGTCCTCAACTGTCCAAGTATGCACCACGCTTGACCACGATGCAAATTCCCGTCGATGCGATTGGTGCCGTGATTGGTAAAGGCGGTGAGACCATTCGTAGCATTATCGCCGAAACCGGCACAGAAATCGACATTGCCGACGATGGCACGGTCACAATTGCTTCAACGACTGGCGATGGTGCAGAGCGCGCTATGGCACGCATTAAGCAACTCACCAGTGAACCCGAAATCGGTGCTGTCTATGAAAACGCGCTCGTTAAGGAAGTTCGCGATGAACTCGGGGCTTTCGTGGAAATTCTTCCGAAGACGGAAGGATTGCTTCACATCTCTGAAATCTCACATGAACGGATTTCCAAAGCCAGCGATAAACTCAAAGCGGGCGAGCGCATTGCCGTTAAACTCATCGATGTTCAAAAAGACCCGAAGACGGGCAAAACTCGATTGAAACTTTCAGCGAAAGCCTTGCTTCCGAAGCCCGAAGGCTATGTAGAGCGTCCGCCCCGTGAGCCGCGTTCGGAAGGCTCGTTCAATCGAGACGGCGGAGGTCGTGGGAATGGTCGACGCGACGACCGACGTCCGCCTCGCCAATAAACTTTCTTGACATGGTTGAATCCCGCTTTTGCAAGGCTGTAACGGCAAGGCAAAGCGGGATTTTTTATTTAGCCTCAACTTTTTCTTGTTTGCGATGTTTATCTACCGCGTGATTTTCCGTACTTGCGACACGGTTAATTCCGTGCATGGGGCGAAACGTCCATTTGGATTAGACAAAACGACGCTCGTCAAACTTTGCTTTCTGAGCCTTCACCATTCCATTAAACACTTGCCGCACGAAATTTTCATTTTGGGCGATAAACTTTCCGACGACGTTCAACGCTTTTTCAAACGCTTTCCCGTTACGCTCACCAACGGCGTTTATGGCAACGATGAATCCATTCGTCAATCCATTCGCCTTGCCCAAGGCTATCCTGAAAGCGATTGGATTTATTTCTGCGAAGACGATTACCTTCATCAACCCTTTGCCTTCAAGTATATTCACGAGTTGATTGCGCATCGGCAAGAGGTGTTGAAACGCTGTGCCCGTCGTTTTTACCTTGCGCCGTTCACAGCGGATACAAGTCAACTACCACTGTTTATTTCTCCCGTCGATGACGCGCTTCGTTACAAGCCTGAATGGCGATTTCAATCACTTCTGTTTTTGACGCGCTTCAACCATTGGCGGCAGACGAGCCACACCACCTTTACATTTTTGACCGAAGGCAAAAGCGTCCGCCAATTCGCCTCACTCATGCTCGAAGCGGCAAAAGGCGCAAGAGATGGCTTGATGAGCCGCAAGCTTTACGGGCGACTGACATTTCACAATAAAGGACTTTGCGTTTCGCCGATTCCTTCGCTGGCAACGCACATGCAAGAAAACGAAATGTCGCCGCTTGTTGATTGGACAAGCCTTTACGAGCGATACAAACTTGAACTGGAAAGCTTAGAGCGATGAACTTCCCGATTCATGTAATCATGTAATGACAACACAAAAAATTACATGACCCGTTGATGAACATCGCCGCCAACTTACGCGCCGAGACGGAAGCAAGTTTGGGAGAAACGTCGCTTTTTTGGGGAACTCTTTCGCCGCGTCTCGAAACTGCGCAGGCGTGAGCGACGTGTATCGCTTATAGATTTTGAACCTGTTTTTGGATTATTTTATTTCGCGTTTCGTGGCAAGTCTTTTCGCCCAAGTTTTGAATCAAACATATAGGAATCAAACATATAGAACATGACGACCACTTTTTTGAACACAAAATCCATGAGCTACGGCGAACTCATTGGAAACGGCGTTACCTACATTGTGCCGCCCTATCAGCGCGACTATGCTTGGGAGGAAGAATTTTGGGAAGATTTATGGCAGGACGTCATGGAAATTCCAAACGAAAAATATCACTATACCGGCTATGTCGTCTTGCAGGAAAGCGAAAAGAAAAAGTTCTCAATTATCGACGGGCAACAACGCCTCACTACCATCACCATCATTTCGCTCGCTTGCATTAAACTACTCGACGAGTGGATTCAAAACGGCGTTGATGCTGAAAACAACAAACAGCGAAAAGAAAAACTCATTGAGCGATTCATCGGGAATCGCCCCGCCTCGTCGTTGAAACTCTCCAGCAAACTTCGGTTGAATAAAAACAGCGATGGTTTTTTTCAGTCGTATCTCATTGACCAGCGCGAGCCGAAAAACAAAACGAAACTCAAACCGACAGAGAAACTGCTGTGGTCGGCGTTTGAATACTTTTGTGAGAAAGTCAGAGAAAAGTTTCAAGCCTCCCAATCAGGAGAAGCAGTGGCTTTCTTCTTAGAGGAGACTTTGGCAGAAGGATTACTTTTTACAACGATTTACGTCGATGACGACATCAATGCATACAAAGTTTTTGAAACGCTCAATGCTCGAGGCGTTAAACTCTCAACCACAGATTTGCTCAAAAACTCCATTTTTTCGCTTGCCTCGAGCGGCGGCGAGTCCGATGTCGTCTCATTTCGCTACAACGTCATCGGCGGGCTGAATCCGAATATCGCCGAAGGGTTATACAACAAAGCCGCCATCAGAACGACCGAAGGCGCATTGCAAACGGCGAAGGCAATTTTCCAAGAGATAAAACCGCTTTATGTGAGCGATGAAAAGTTCAAAAGCGATTTTTCCCTCAAAACAATATCCTCAAGAAGCCAAAAAATTAGTGAAATACATCTTGCTCAAACTGGAAAGTCATGTTAGTGGAAAAGATTACGGCGCGTCGGATTCCGCGACGATTGAGCATATCCTTCCTGAAAATCCAAGCGAGCGTTGGCTTGCCGAGTTTGACGAGACCGCAAGAGAGAGTTACACGAATCGTTTGGGAAACTTTACATTGCTGGATGAATCCATGAATCAAATGGCGGGAACAAAAGAGTTCGATGAAAAGAAAAAAATTACAGGCAAAGCCGATACGAGTTATCGTCAAAGATTGACTTTCTTGAATGGAATCCTGACGCCATAAAAGACCGTCAAACGCAAATGGCAAAATGGGCTACGGCGGTTTGGCGATTGGATTTTAGTGACTGAGAGTTGAGAGGCGACACATCGTCAGCCGTTGGGTTGAAGAGCGGCACCTCCATCTCTCGACTTGGATTCAACGGGCGGATTAGGTTTTTGGTCTTGCAGGTTGCGACGTGCCATGAGTTTTGTAAAAGCTTCTTTGGCGGCGAGTTGCTCTGCCGCTTTTTTGCTTTTACCCGAGCCTTCTCCAAGCACTTCATCTCCCAATCTCACGCCGACGGTAAAGACTTTCTTGTGTGGCGGACCGTCTTCGGAAATCACAAAATAATACGGAAGCGAGAGCCGCTCTCCTTGTGCGTATTCGAGCAATGCGCTCTTGAAATTTTGGTCGGAGTCGATTAAGGCGGCGAAGTTCGTATGTTCAAGCATGGTCGCTTCCAAAAACGTGCGGGCTTTGTGGTAGCCGCTGTCGAGATAAACCGCCCCAATCAGAGCCTCGAAGGCATCGGCAAGTGCAGTTTCACTTTCCCTGACGCCATTTTGTTCTGCCGATTCGCTCACGATGAGCAATGTTCCCAAACCGAATTGCTTAGCGTAGTGCGCTAAAATTTTAGCATTGACGAGTTGCGAGCGCAGTTTCGTGAGCGCGCCTTCGTCGAAATCGGGATAGCGTTTATAGACGTGTTCAGCAATGACTAAATCCAGCACCGCGTCGCCCAAAAATTCCAGCCGCTCATTGGAAATGAATTTTTCCTTGTCTAAAAAGTCAATCGCTGAACGATGCGTGAGTGCGGTTGCAAAAAGCACTTCATTGCGAATCGGCGAGGCAACAATCGTTTCAAGAGTTTGTTTAACGGGTTGTGAAAGAAGCGGCGAAGCATGTTGCTGTTCAGATGAGCTAAACAGACGTCGGAGGCTGCGCGCAAACTTATCCAGAAACTCAATCATAGCAGTTGTTTCATCACTTCATCACGGAAAAGGTTGAAAAATCGTGCATTGGATTTCACTGCACGATTGGTCGTCAAACTTTCTTAAAAATAACCGTTGCGTTGTGTCCGCCAAAACCGAACCCGTTGTTGAGCACATAATTAATCTCGCGTTGCACGGCGTGGTTCGGCGTAACATTGACATCGACTTCGGGGTCAAGATGCTCGATGTTAATCGTCGGCGGCACGGTTTGGTGCTGAATGGCGAGAACGCAAGCAATAGATTCAATCACGCCCGCCGCGCCGAGCAAGTGCCCCGTCATGGATTTCGTCGCGCTGATGTTGACGGATTGAATCGCCTCGCCAAAGCATTTCTTAATGGCTTTGAGTTCGGCGACATCTCCGAGCGGCGTCGAGGTGCCGTGTGTGTTGATGTATTGAATGTCGCGAGGTGAAATGCCGGCTTCGTTCATCGCCATTTGCATGGCGGCAACGACTGCGTCGCCTTCGGGGTGCGGTGCGCTGATATGGTAGGCATCGGCACTCATACCGACGCCTGCAATTTCAGCGTAAATCTTTGCACCGCGCCTTTCGGCGTGTTCAAGCGTTTCAATGACGAGTGCGCCTGCACCTTCGCCCATCACAAAACCATCTCGGTCTTTGTCGTAAGGGCGTGAGGCGGTTTGGGGAGAGTCGTTGCGCGTCGACAAGGCTTTCATAGCGTTGAAGCCTGCAATGCCCATCGGCGTAATGGAGGCTTCACAGCCGCCGCAAATCATCGCATCGGCGTAGCCGAGTTGCAAAATCATGTAGGCATCAATAATCGCGTGCAGTGAGGTCGCGCATGCCGAAATAGTTGCGTAGTTTGCGCCTTGCAAACCGTTGCGAATCGAGAGAAATCCCGCCGCCATGTTAGCAATCATCATCGGAATGAAAAATGGGCTAATGCGGTCGGGACTTTTTTCAACGAGTGTTCGGAACTGCGCATCGTAAGTGTTCATTCCGCCAATGCCAGAGCCAAACACCACGCCAACACGGTGCAAGTCCGTGTTCTCTTTTGTAATCTTCGAATCTTTGAACGCCATCTCGCCAGCAGCCACGCCAAACTGACAGAAGCGGTCCATTCGAAGCGACGTTTTCTTATCTATGAACTGCAGCACATCAAAGTTTTTGACCTCACAAGCGAATGTCGTTCTGTGCCCTGTTGTGTCGAACAGCGTAATGGGTGCCGCGCCACTTTCGCCTTTGGACAAGCCGTTCCAGTATGCTTCAACACCAATGCCAATCGGCGTTATTGCGCCTATGCCAGTAATGACAACTCGTTTCTTTTCTCGCATCTTGTTTGATTCGTTATCGCTCAACGCTACTATCTGCAGATAGAAAAAGTAAAACCCAACTTTGTCCGCTCGCTTACGTCAAAATTGGGCTTCTAATCTTATGCTCAGATGAGTTACTGGTTTTTTGTCTCGGGTTCCTTCTTTTCTGCAAGTTTCTTCATAATCAGGTCAATAGCATCTCCGACGGAAACAACTTTCTCAGATTCTTCTGGTGCAGTCGTAATGCCAAATGCCGTGTCAAAGTCCATAGAGATTTCGACGGTATCGAGCGAGTCTGCACCCAAATCCTCGATAAATTTTGAGTCTTCTTTGATTTGGTCTTTGCTGATGTTCAGCCGGTTGATGATAACATCATCAACTTTGGCTTTCACTTCATCGCGAGTCATGTGTTGCCTCCAAAAAGGATAGTTGTTTGATAAATTTGTTATTAGAAAAAACTTATGGGTCAAAAAATTTCGTGAATATACGGAAAAAATTGTTGAGATTTTTTACATCGCCATGCCGCCGTCCACGCGAAGGCACTCGCCTGTGATGTAGCGAGCCAGTGGACTTGCTAGAAACAGCACCGCATCAGCGACTTCTTCGGCTGTGCCAGAGCGTTTAAGCGGAATGGTAGATTCCATTTGTTTTTTGAGGTCGTCGGTAAGGGTGCCAGTCATTTCGGTATCAATCCAGCCGGGCGCAACGGCGTTGGCGAGAATGTTGCGCGAAGCGAGTTCTTTGGCGATAGATTTGGTGAAGCCGATGAGTCCGGCTTTTGAGGCGGCGTAATTGGCTTGACCCGCATTACCAATGAGCCCAATGATAGAAGTGATGTTGATAATGCGTCCATCACGCTGTTGCATCATTGGGCGCGTTGCGGCTTTGGTATAATTGAACGCGCTTTTGAGGTTATTGGTGATGACCTCGTCCCACTGCGCTTCGGTCATGCGTAGCAGAAGGGTATCGCGGGTAATGCCCGCGTTATTGACGAGAATATGTAAGCCGCCAAATTCGGAAACCGTTCGCTCCACGACAGTTTGCGCTTCTGCAAAATTAGCGGCATCGGCTTTCAGTGCGAGGGCTTTGACGCCAAGCGAGGTGAGTTCTTGTTGCAACGCTTGTGCTTTTTCTTCCGATGCTTTGTAAGTGAAGGCAATATTGGCACCGGCTTCGGCAAGACGTTTGGCAATGGCGCGCCCGATGCCTCGCGACGCGCCTGTAACCAATGCAGTTTTCCCGCTCAATGAAAGTTGCATTTAGAATCTAACTTCGGTTTGAATTTTCAGCACATCTTCGGCTTTCTCAACGCTAGAAACCACCACGCTGGAATCAATGCGTCGAATTAAGCCTTGAAGCACCTTTTGAGGACCGACTTCGACGAACTCGCGGATCCCACTTTGAATCATCGTTTGAACGGATTGCGTCCAAAGCACCGGGCTGGTGAGTTGAAGAATGAGGTTTTCGCGAATCGCTTCGGCGTCGCGTGTCAGTTCAGCATTGACGTTCATGCAAATTGGAATTTCTGCATCTTGAATGGTAATGTCGTTTAATGCTTTGGCGAGATCTTCTTCAGCGGGTTTCATCAATGGCGAGTGAAATGCGCCAGAGACGGTGAGTTCTTTGGCGATTTTCGCGCCGTGCGTTTTCGCAAGTGAAACGGCTTGTTTGACAGCGGGCACGGCACCTGAAATGACAATTTGCCCAGGTGAATTGTAATTTGCCGCCTGAACGATGCCATATAGACGGGCTTCGGCTAAAACGAGTTCTAATTGTTCTTCGGGCAAGCCGATGATTGCCGCCATTGTGCCAGAGAGTTTCTCACCGGCTTGTTGCATAAGGTCGGCGCGTTTTTGCACGATGTAGAGCGCGTCTTCAAGGCTGATTGCGCCTGCAAAGTAGACGGCGGTGTATTCGCCGAGGCTGTGTCCAGCGGTCATCATCACATCGGCGCGGTCAATGAATTTGGAGGCAAGCACGCTGTGGAGAAAAATCGCGGGCTGTGTAAAGCGCGTTTGTTTGAGCGTTTCGTCGTCGCCTTCAAACATAATCTCGGTCAAGTTGTAACCGAGAATCGAGTTAGCGGCTTCGGCAAGTTCTCGCGTTTCGGCAAATTGTTCGTAAAGGTCTCTCGCCATGCCACGATACTGCGAGCCTTGCCCTGGGAAAACAAGTGCTTTCATTTGTTTGCGTAATTTTAATTGTTGAAGAATTAAAATTCTTCGGCTCTCTCTGCGGCGAAACTCCGTTAAGTAAAATGTTGTCGCTCCAACGCACAGATTAGGTGAAATGTTAAAAGGTATGTGCGTCAGTGCATTACTTAACTCGGTTTCTGGTCATCGTTGAGTCTCCTATTCATCGCTCGGTTTCCTTCTTGCATCAAAAGAACAAAAAATTGGTGGGTGGCTCTGGATTTAATCTTTTGAGGATTCTTAAAGACTTTTCTGCCATTTGACAAGTGCGCCGCCCCAAGTGTAGCCTGCGCCGTAAGTGGCAATGACGATGTTGTCGCCGTCGTTTAATTTCCCTTGTTCGTCAAGTTCGGCGAGGCAAATCGGCACGGTGCCGGCGGTTGTATTTCCGTATTTATCGATGTTGACCGCAACTTTTTCCATGCCGATGCCCATGCGTTCAGCCGTTGCACGGATGATGCGCAAGTTAGCTTGATGTGGCACAAGGTAGGCCACATCGTTAGCCGTTAGGTGATTGCGTATCATAATTTCTGCGGCAACCTCTGCCATGCCAATGACCGCAGACTTGAAGACGGTTTTACCGTCTTGGTAAATGTAGTGCAGTCGTTTATCGACGGTTTCATGTGAAGCAGGCATTAAACTGCCGCCGGCTTTCATGTAGAGATGGTCTTTACCGCTGGTGCCGTCGCTGTAGAGGCGAAAGTCGAGCAAGCCGTATCCCTCTTTTGCGGGTTCAAGAAGCACGCCGCCCGCGCCATCTCCGAAGAGAATCGCGGTGTTGCGGTCTTGCATATCTAAAATAGCACTCATTTTATCGCCGCCGAGCACTAAGACTTTTTGGTATGCTCCTGATTCAATGAACTGCGCGCCCGTAACGAGGGCATATAAAAATCCCGAACAAGCGGCGGAAAGGTCAAAGCCCCATGCCCGTTTAGCACCAATGGCATCTTGAACCAAACACGCCGATGAAGGAAAGAACATATCGGGCGTAATCGTTCCAACAATGATGCAGTCAATTTCTTCCGCCGAAATGCCGCGCTTATGCAAAATTTGGCTCGCAGTTTCTGAACACATATAGGCGGTAGCTTTGGTGGGGTCTTTAAGGAAGCGACGCTCAACGATGCCGGTGCGGGTGCGAATCCACTCGTCATTCGTCTCCAAATTCACGAAATCAAAATTCGTGAATCGGTCAGGCGGAAGGTATTTGGCTGTTGCTGTGATTGCCGCTTTCATTCGCAAGTTGAAAAAATTTCGTTCTGTAAGTTACGCAGATTTTAAGACTTCAGCAATGTGTGCATTGACTTCGCGCTCGACCATTTCTTCGGCGCGGAAAATCGCATTCATGATTGCTGTCGGCGTGGATTTGCCGTGGCAGATAATCGAGACCCCATTGGCGCCGAGAAGCGGCACGCCGCCATGGCGTTCATAATCCATGCCTTTGAGCATGGTTTTGAGCGGATTGAGCGCAATGCCGATGAGCAACTTATTGAGCAGACTTTCTTCGGCGTAAAGTTTGGCTTGTGCTTTGAGAAAGGAAGGAATGCTTTCCCCGAACTTCAGGAGGCAGTTGCCAACGAAACCGTCGCAAACGATAACTTCGGCACAGCCTTTAAGAATGTCGCGTCCTTCAACATTGCCGATGAAATTGAGTTTGCCTTTTTGGTGTGCCTCACGCAACGCGAGGTGGGCTTTCTTGACGGTCTCGGTACCTTTGGTATCTTCTTCGCCGATGTTGAGCAATCCCACTCTTGGCGACACAATGCCTTTGGTGTATTTAAGGTAGATAGAACCCATTTCGGCAAACTGAACGTAATGTTCGGGCTTGCAATCAATGCTTGCGCCGACGTCAAAGACCATCGCAACGCCTTTTGGAGAGGGGAAATACGCGCCTATCGTCGGGCGTTGAACGCCGGGCACGCGCCCCAGCGTCAGCAGTGAGCCAGCCATTTGCGCCCCGGTGCTTCCTGCGCTAACAAACGCATCGGCTTTGCCTTCTTTGCAGAGCCGAAGTCCGAGCATCATGGAAGAATTGGGCTTGGATTTGACGGCGGAAGCAGGCGGTTCGTGCATTTCAATCACATCGGGCGCGTCGATGATTTCAATCGGGAGCGACGACGCGCCGTGCTTTTGAAGTTCAGATTGAATTTGGGCGGATTTGCCCGTCAAAATAATTTCAAAACGCTCGTTGGACTGACGAAGCGACATCACCGCACCTGCAATCGGATTTTGAAGCGGAAAGTCCCCGCCCATGGCATCAACGACAATTTTCATTGAAGCGATTGATTTGAAATCGGGCGAATTGAAAAAGTAATGAAGGACGCTTATTCAGCCGCTTTTTCTGCTTTTTTAGCAATGATTCTGCCGCGATAGTATCCGCAGTTGTGACAAGCGCGGTGCATTAAGGTCGTCGTGCCGCAATTTGGACATACAATCATCGCAGGAACTTTGGTGCGGGCGTTGAATTGAGCGCGGCGTTTGTCGCGGCGCGTTCTCGACATTTTGCGTTTCGGATTCGGCATGGTCTCAAAAAGTTGAAAAGTGAATAGAAGTTAATTTTTGAATTTTTTGCTCATTTCAGCCAGTTTCTGTTGCCACTCGCTTTCAAACGCCTTATGCGTTTGTGCAAACACGCGCTCAATCGGCGCGTCATTTTCGGCACAGGTTGCGTCGTTGCAGAGATTTTTCATTGGCACGGCAAGAAGCAAGGTTTCACGAACATCGGTCGTTAAGTCAATATGCGTGTCGTTTTTTGAAAGCACGCGCACATCGTCATCAGAATCAGTTTCCGATGCACCAGATTGTAGGAACAAAATTCGGTAATCGCCTGAAATCGGTTGAGTTATCGGTGCGAGGCATCGGTCGCATTGAAGCGACGCAATCGTGCTTACGGAAAGTTCAACGACGATTTCCGTCATCGCTTTGGTGAGCGTCGCCGTGATGAAAATCGGCGCGGAAAACCGCTCCGTATCCACCAACTCGTCGGCGAAGTCGCTCGCCACACACTCAAAGTCATAGCGATGAACGCCGCTCGTCAAATTGGAAATTTTGATGTGCGCAATGCGTTTTTCCTCAGGTTCATGCTTCATGGCTCTCGTGCGAAACGCTTAAACTCGAAAAAAGAGCCGCAAATATAGCACTTTCGAGCGGAAATAAAAGTATGGGTTCAGAATTTGGCCCGAAATTGGCAGAAAAGGAAAACGCGCGAGGGCAGAGTCGCGCGTTGCGGATTCATAAGTTATATGGTTCTTCTTATTCTTCGGGTGCGCCGTCGTCTTCGGCTTCGGGCGTGCTTGTAAACTTATCTACACCAGATTGCATCATCATGTCGCGAGTTTGCGCGTAGATTTTGTCGTAAAGTTCTTTGTTTTCTTTGAGTGTGGCTTTGACATTTTCGCGTCCCTGTCCGATTTTCTCGCCCTCGTAGCTGAACCAAGCCCCTGACTTTTTGATGATGCCGAACTCGACGGCGAGGTCGATGAGTTCGCCAAGTTTTGAAATGCCTTCGCCGTAGATGATATCGAACTCGACTTCTTTGAACGGTGGAGCGACTTTGTTCTTAACGACTTTGACTTTGGTGCGATTGCCGATGATTTCCGTGCCTTCTTTGATTTGCCCGATGCGCCGAATGTCAAGGCGGACGGAGGCATAAAATTTCAAGGCTTTGCCGCCTGTCGTGGTTTCAGGGCTTCCATACATCACGCCGATTTTATCGCGCAGTTGGTTGATGAAAATGACAAGACAACTTGATTTTGAAATCACGCCAGTGAGTTTGCGCAAGGCTTGCGACATGAGGCGCGCCTGCAATCCGACGGAGGCTTCGCCCATTTCGCCTTCTAATTCGGCTTGTGGCACGAGCGCGGCGACGGAGTCGACGACAACAATATCAACCGCATTGCTTCGCACGAGCGTATCGACAATCGTTAGAGCCTGCTCGCCTGATTCTGGTTGCGAAAAAAGAAGTGACTTGGTATCGACGCCGATTTTGCGTGCATAAACGGGGTCAAAGGCATGTTCCGCATCAACAAAGGCGGCAACCCCGCCTTCCTTCTGCGTTTCAGCAATCGCATGAAGCGCGATAGTAGTTTTCCCTGACGACTCTGGTCCATAAATTTCAATAATTCTGCCTTTCGGAAGCCCGCCCACGCCTAAGGCAAAATCAAGAGTAATTGAACCCGTTGAGACCGCTTGCACTTGCATGGCCGCATCGTCGCCAAGTTTCATAATCGTGCCTTTGCCAAATTGCTTCTCAAGTGTCTCAACAGCAAGGTCAAGTTGTTTTTTCTTTTCAGGATTGATGTTGGACAGTGCGTCTTTCTCTTTTTCTTTGGTTGCGGTTTTCTCTTTTGCCATAATGGACTGTTGAAATAGTGAGCGAGTTTTGGTGCTGAAAGCAGGTTGAAGTTAATCACTTCTCGCTAAATTCAAAGCGTGCAAGATGCACAAAAAGAGATTGCGTATTTTTAGCGGTTCACTTTTTTCATCAACCAATGACCGAAACCATAGACCTTGTCGCCCTCTGGGAGTGGGAATTTGATAAGGAATTTATCCGATACCTTCAAGATGAGGCGACAAAAGCGAATTTACGCTTTGAGCATATCACCACTTACGACATTGAGGCGTTTATAGCGGCACTGAAATCGGGCAAAGTTCGTTTTTCAACACTGCTTGACCGCGCCATCGATACCAACGAGGCTTTCGCGCCCGTCCAAACTTGGGCACTTCAAAACAACGCTGCCGTCATCAATCCATATAGTGAGTCGCTTCGCACGCTCAATAAAATTGATATGCACTACGCGCTGATGAAAGTCGGTGTGAATGTGCCCTTTACCGTGATGCTCCCCCCGTTTGAAAAAATGCGTTGGATTGATGAAACCTTGATGAAAGAAGTGTTCAAATTGCCACTGCCCTTCGTCTTGAAACCCGCGCATGGCGGCGGCGGCGAAGGCGTTATCAAAAATGTAACCTCGCACCATCATGTGCATGACGGACGCAAGCTATGCTATTGGGATTCTTACCTTGCCCAAGAGCGTGTCTATCCGAAATACCTCTACGGCTGGCGATGCTGGTTTCGCGTCTATTGGAATTTCGGCGACGTTGAAATCGTCTGGTGGGACGATACAACCCTCATTTATCGCCCTTTTTCCGAAAAAGACAAACCGCGTGTGCGCTTCGATGAAATCAAATCCATGATGACGCGCATTGCAGAAGTCGCAAAACTGCATTTCTTCTCAACTGAAATCGTGCTGACGCGCGAGGAGAAACTTGTCGCCGTCGATTACATCAACGACCAAATTGACCTGCGCCTGAAATCCAAGCACTACGACGGCGTGCCTGATGACATTGTCCGAAAAATCGCGCGCAACATCGTTCGCTTCGCCCAGCAACACAAGCACACATGACCACCTTCGCCGATAAAGCCATCGCATTTTTTCAATCGCTCACCTTCCCAACGCGCTTGCCAAAAGCCATCGAGGTGATGAACCCGTATCAAGACGCAGAGACGTTTAACATCGTCAAATCATTTTTTCAGAAGTTTTATAGCGACACAGCAGAGCGCGTTTTTCTTTGGGGCATCAATCCTGGGCGTTTCGGCGGCGGCGTTACGGGAATTCCCTTCACCGACCCCTTCGCACTTTCAATGTTTTTGGAAATTCCGCACCGCCTTGCAGGTAAGCGCGAACTTTCGTCAGAATTTATCTATCGCGTTGTGGAAAAGTGGGGCGGTGCGAAAAAGTTCTACGGAGCGTTCTACATCAACAGCCTTTCGCCACTTGGTTTTACAAGGCTCGGCAAGAACTACAACTTTTATGACGACGCGAGCGTGATGAAGGCGTGCGAGCCGTTTATCGTCAAGTGCATTGCCGCACAACTTGAATTTGGCGCAAAGCGGAAGACGGCGATTGCTCTTGGCACGGGCAAACTTTACGATGTCTTTTCACGACTGAACGACGCGCATCACTTTTTTGAAAGCATCATGCCGATTGAGCACCCGCGATTCATCATGCAGTATCGGCGCAAGCAGATTGAAGGCTTCGTCGAGAAATATATTGCCACGCTTCAGCAGGCACTTGCTTAACGCTTTTCGTATTGCAGTTCGTAATACTTTTGATACTCGCCGCTTAAAATGCGCTCCCACCAGTTGCGATTCTCCAAATACCATTGGATGGTTTTCTCGATGCCCGTCTCGAAGGTTTCTTGGGGTTTCCAGCCGAGTTCGCGCTCGATTTTGCCAGCGTCGATGGCGTAGCGGCGGTCGTGTCCGGGGCGGTCTTTGACGAAGGTAATGAGGCTTTCGGGCTTGCCGAGTTTATGCAAAATGAGTTTAACGATGTCGATGTTTCGCTTTTCGTTGTGCCCGCCGATGTTATAGACGTCGCCGAATTTGCCCTTGTGCAACACGATGTCAATGGCGCGGCAGTGGTCTTCGACATAAAGCCAGTCGCGCACATTTAAGCCGTCGCCATAAACGGGAAGCGGTTTATCGTTCAGCGCGTTAGCAATCATGAGCGGAATAAGTTTCTCGGGGAACTGATACGGACCGTAGTTGTTGGAGCATCGGGTGATGATGGTCGGCAATTTGAAGGTTTCGTGATAGGCGCGCACCAAAAAATCCGCACCGGCTTTGCTTGCCGAGTAGGGCGAGTTGGGCGCGAGCGGCGTTTCTTCGGTGAAGTAGCCTGTTTCGCCAAGCGTGCCGTAGACTTCGTCAGTCGAGACTTGCAAGAACTTCTCGACTCTGAACGTCTTTGCGGCATCTAAAAGTGTTTGCGTGCCAAGCACGTTGGTTTCAACGAACACCCTTGCGCCGAGAATGCTTCTATCGACGTGCGATTCGGCGGCGAAGTTGACGACGGTATCTACTTTTTCTTCCGTGAAGATTTTTTCGATGAGCAGTCGGTCGCAAATGTCGCCTTTAATGAAAGTGTAGTTTGGGTGCGATTCTACATCGGAGAGATTTTCCAAATTGCCTGCGTAGGTGAGCTTGTCAAGGTTGATGATGCGGTAAGGGTGTGTCTGAAGCATGTAGTGCACGAAGTTACTGCCGATGAAGCCGGCACCGCCGGTAACGAGAATGGTTTTCATGATGGTGATTTGTCTGAAGTATCGTCCAATTTAGTTTTTTTCAGTTGAGCATTCAAGAGCCGCTTTTCGTAGCGGCGGTTGCGTCGACGGGCTTTTGCCTCGGTGGCACGTTTCGAGGCGCGTTTATCTTTGACGATGAGATGCAGGTCGGACGCGTCGTCCCAGTTGTTCAGGTCGGTCGTGTAGGTGCGTTTCGGCATTAGAGTATTGCAAAGTTGTTAGTGCAAAATCGGAGCAGTTGCGAAAAATTCGTCGGGCGTGTAAAGTAACTGCCAACCCGAAACAGCAGTGGCTAAGGTGAGCCAAATCATCAGCGGCGTGAGCAACAACGCGTAACGCTTGTCCGACTCTTGATAGCCATACCAAAGGTTAAGCGCATTGGTTATGAACATGCCCAAGGTTACCAGAAAGCCCAAAATCGGACTGTGCAAGCCGAAATAGAACCAACTGAACATTGAGAAAAACGACCATAAGCCGACGTAGCACCAAAACATCACACCTCGCCGCGCCGATGCCTGCATCTTTTGGCGCAACTGAAATCCCGCCAGCACCATCAGCACTTGAAGCGTAATCCAAATCGGCGCAAACGCCCAATCGGGAGGCATGAACGGCGGACGCCCCACCGAATCCAAATACCCACTTGTGGCTAATCGCCCACCCGATACCACATTGATGACCATGTAAAACAAAACCCCGTGATACCAACGCAGTCGCGACCAAACCGAGTGAAAAGGCAAATTTATCATGCAAGTTAGTTGAAGTTCAACCTCACAACACCAATCCGCGATTGAGAGGTTTCCCAAATTGCCGATTTCCTTTAATATGATAGTTTAACAGCGAGTGGCGGATTTCAGTGCCAGACGTGTGCGTTTTACTTAAACGGTTAAAGTTTGCCGATGGCTGTGAGGGCGCGACGCTCTCCCCATCGCGACTGCGCATGATGGGGAGAGATGTTGCCAAGCGTCAAGAACGATTTTGCACCGACTTATGTGTCGGTCAGTCGTCTTCTTGTTGGCGTAATTTCTCGAGCGCGCTAAAATCTTCGAGAGTGGTTGTATCGCCCTTGACTTCACCGCCGGCGGCAAGTTCGCGCAAGAGCCGACGCATAATTTTGCCGCTTCGAGTTTTGGGCAACGCCGCCGCGAAGCGCAGTTCATCGGGTTTCGCAATTGAACCAATTTCTTTTGCAACGTGCTCTCTCAAACTTTCTTTCAAGGTTTGATTGCCTTCGAATCCATCTTTGAGCGTTACGAATGCGACAAGTGCGTTGCCTTTGAGTTCATCGGGGCGAGAGACGACTGCGGCTTCTGCGACAGCACTGTGTGCAACGAGCGCAGATTCTACTTCCGCTGTGCCGAGTCGGTGCCCAGAAACATTGACGACGTCGTCGACGCGTCCCATCACCCAGATGTAGCCGTCTTTGTCGCGTCGTGCGCCATCGCCAGTGAAATACATGCCCGGAATTTCCGACCAATAGGTTTTTTTGTATCGCTCATCATCGCCATAAATCGTACGGAGCATGGAAGGCCACGGGCGTTTAATCACTAAAAATCCGCCTTCATCGGCTTTGCAAGGCGTGCCGTCTTTATGCACCACATCGACGGCAATGCCTGGAAGCGGTCGTGTGCCTGTTCCCGGTTTGAGCGGCGTTGCGCCGGGCAGAGGCGAGACCATAATGCCACCCGTTTCAGTTTGCCACCATGTATCGACAATCGGGCACTTCTTTTTTCCAACCACCGTGTAATACCACATCCATGCTTCGGGGTTAATCGGCTCTCCGACCGTGCCGAGCAAGCGAAGCGAAGAAAGATTATGCTTCGTAACCCACTCATCGCCCGCGCGAATGAACGAGCGAATTGCCGTCGGTGCGGTGTAAAGAATCGTTACGCGATGCCGTTCAATCATATCCCACAAGCGTCCCCAGTTCGGATAATTGACCGCGCCTTCATACATCAATACAGTTGTGCCGTTGATGAGCGGACCGTAGACGAGATAAGAGTGTCCTGTAATCCAGCCGACATCTGCGGTGCAGAAATAGACGTCGTCGTCTTTGATGTCGAAGACCATTTTGTGCGAATTGGCGGCATGAACCATGTAGCCGCCCGTTGTGTGCAAGATGCCTTTGGGCTTGCCCGTTGAGCCAGAAGTGTAGAGAATAAAGAGCGGACTTTCAGAATCCATTTTTTCGGCAGGGCAGTCGTCCGAAGCCAAATCCATGAGTTCGTGCCACCAGTGGTCGCGTCCTTCGACCATGTGCACTTGTGCTTTCGTGCGCTGATAGACAATGACGTTTTCAACGGAGGACGCATTGACCAATGCTTCATCGACTACCGATTTGAGATTGAGCGCGTTTCCTCTGCGGAAAACGCCGTCGGCGGTGATGACCATTTTGGCGTGTGCGTCGTTGATTCTATCGGCGACGGCTTGCGCTGAAAAGCCGCCGAAGATGACGCTATGCACTGCGCCAATACGCGCGCAAGCTAAAACTGCAATGACCAACTCCGGCGTCATGCCCATGTAAATTGCCACGCGGTCGCCTTTTTTGATGCCACGCTTTTTGATGGCGTTGGCAAGCTTACAGACTTCGCGATGCAGTTGTGTGTAAGTTAAAACGCGCTGGTCGCCGGGCTCGCCTTCCCAAATGAGAGCAGCTTTGTTTTTGCGCCACGTCGTTAAATGCCTATCGAGTGCGTTGTAGCAAATGTTCGTCTCTCCGCCGATAAACCACTTCGCAAATGGGGCTTTCCACTCCAAAACTTTTCGCCACTTCTTAAACCAGTGAAAGTTTTCCGCAATCCCCGCCCAATACTTTTCCGGATTTTTCTCCGCAAAGGCATAGAGCCGTTCATACTCCGCCATAGATTTGATGTGAGCATTTTTGGAGAACGCTGGGCTGGGCTTGAAGACACGCTTTTCTTTAAGCACCGAGCGGATTGTGCCGTTGGATTGCGTCGATTGTCCATTCTGATTTTGTGTAGAAGACGACTTCTCTTGTTTTGTCGTAGCTTTTTGCTTCGCGGTGGTCTTGCTGGCGAGATTCTTTTTGACAGCGGTTGCCATAGTTTTGGAAAGTTTATGGATTGATAGAGATTGATACCGTCACGGTTTTTGAAACTTACAAAAACATTAGGGTGAAAGCGATTTCAAAGCCCAGAAAATTTATGCCAAAGGCACTACAAGAAAAAACTATTTGCATAAATCTTTAAGCGCGTTCAAGACAGGCATATAACTCGTTTTTTCAAATTCATCGGTGGCGCGTTCATCCCAATATCGTATTGGTGTTTTGCCGTCTCTGCCGACCGAATAAATCACAACCTTGACCGAATCGCTTGCAAGCGAGGTCTGCAAAATTTTTGATGAAATCAAAATCGGCTTGTCGCCCATCATCATTTCATATTCTTTGCGGAAGGCTTTTATCGCGCCGGTGAGTTCATTGGCTTCCAAGATTTTGTATTCGTTCTTGATTAAAATTTCCGACGCTTCGCGCGCAAACGCTCTCGGCTCAATCTTGCAAGCAAGATAAATGCTCTTTATGGGCGCGGTTCCGCACGCGGCGAGAAACGTGGCAAGCCAAAGAGAAAGGAAGAAAAGTCTTTTCATGGTCGCAGTGATTAAGATTGCGTTTAAGTTAAGCATGAGATTTCAGAAAGATAATGGTTTGCTCCATTCAACCGTGAAGGAATATCGAGCGTGAGCCTTCGCTCGTTAGATTAGGACATTGTAAAATTAACAGCACCGACGCTTATCGGTTATGCGAACATTGTATATTTTGCATCGCAAATGAATCAATCGTTTGCAATTCCAAAAACAAACAAACATTGACGATGAAAAAGAATTTTTCACTTCGCGCAGTCTTCGCGTTGCTCGTCGCCCTTTCGCTGACGATTTCAACGCGCGCCCAAGAGCAATCTTCCTCCGCTCTTCTTGCACCACCAAAAACCCAACGCGACCTCGGCGGCGGTTTCGCCCGCGAACTCGCGCTCGGCGCAGGCGGCGCATACAACCCAAATGGGCTCTACAATTTCAACCCCTTCCTTCGCAACGACACCTACCTCTTAATCAACCCCGCCTACATCGGCGACTTCGGAAACTACGTGTGGGGCAACTTCGACGGGGTGCAATCCGGCACCACATCGCAAACATTTGCAGGCGCAAACTTTAAATTACATAAGAACTTCTACTTGGGCTTGCTCGTCAACACCCGCGACGCACTCGCAACACCGGCGCGCTCAACAACTTCGCTGGAAACAATTTTCCCAACATTGAAAACACGCTCGGCTTTTTAATCGGCTATAAGCTCTCGCCCGAATTGACGCTCGGCGCGCAAATTTATACCGGTAGCCGCACGGCGGAAGATAAAGATGAAGCCCCGAACACCTCTTCAACCACAACCAGCAAACTCTCAACGCTCGGCTTCGACCTCGGCGCCGTCTACAACACAGCACAACTTCGCGGCGAACTTGCAGTGAGAGTGCGCATGAACTCCCGCTCCGAAAAAACACAATCTTCTTCGGGCGGCACATCAACCTCTCAAGAAGTCAGCCTCGACGGCGGCATGGAGCTCGGCGTGAATGCGCGTGCGTTCTACAAACTCAATAACACATACGACCTTGTGCCGACCCTCAGTTTCTACAACGTATCTTCCAAAATCAAAATCGACCCCGCACCGCCGACCGGTTCAGAAGCCGTAGAAGGCTCAGAAACTGCGTTTGAAGTTGGATTAGGATTGAACGCTAAAACGAAAAATGCCCTGCTTATCGGCGGCGTCTCGTTTGTGCGTGCGACGGAGGAAGTCAAAACAACGAACTTGAATGGAAATGCAGGAGATACGCGCACCGAAACGCTCACATCGACCTTGCTTCCGCGTATCAATCTCGGCTTGGAATACTACGCGCTGGATTGGCTCACGGTGCGGCTCGGCTATTTCAAAACGATGGGCGGGGAAGAAAGGGTTATCGAACAGCGTGTGGGGAACAACACGACAAAAACCACATCGACCCGCAATGGATTTTCAGCACCGAATTATCTCGGCGACTTCATTTCCGTCGGCGTCGGCATGCACTTCGGCGATTGGAACATGAACTTTGCCGTCAACGGAACCTTCTTGCGCAACGGTCCGAACTTTGTGGGCGGCAACACAACAAGCCCGCTCTTCGCCGTGTTTAGCTCATCGTATCGCTTCTAATCCACCAAGGAATTAAATCGCGTCGGTTTTCAGTGCGACTTCATGGGTAGGCGTCGCGCAAGATGGCGCAGTTGAGAGTCGAGGGTTGAGGGTTGAACGGGATTGAATCCTTTTCAATTCTCAACCAGTTCGGCTCTCAACTTTTTTAGGCTTCGTTGAGACGGGCGAAACCCGAGCGGTTGTTATGGGTGGGGCGTTACCGCGTTTTGAAATAAGAGAGAATCAGAAGCGGGCGGCGTTCCGGCACGGGGTCGCTTTTGCCGTAAATGCGAAACGAGACGGTAGAGCCTTGCAAGAGAAGCGGACGAAGCAAAAGGTCTATTGATTCGCCGCGCGAAATGGCGCGTTGGTAGGTGTCGGTCAAATTTGCACGATAGCGATGAATCTCGCGTTCATTGACATAGCCGAAGGGAACTGGGCGATAGCCCTGACTCAATCCTGGCTGAAGCGTATCGGCGATGACGACGAGTTGGTTTTCTTGGTCGATAGTGGCGCGCACCGTATCGGGCGAGAACGAAAAGAGCGTGTCGCGCACGAGAATCAATTTGGCGGAAATGAGTTGCGTGCGTGTGGATAGTTGCAATCGTGGAAATTTCAATCGCGCCCAATCGCCAGTTGAAGAAGCAAGGTAGAGTGCGTCGTTGGGTAGTGCGTCGGGCGTAGTTTGAACGGTATAAACGCTTTCCAAGACATCAAAAAATTGATTGACACGCTCAATCGTTGTGGCTGTGCGTTTATCGTAAGTGAGTTCGAGTTGAGTGCGCGTAAGGCTGATGGAGGCAATCGAGTCGCCCGCAGAGAGCACGAAGGCGATGGTCGTTGCGGCGGTGTCGCGTAAGAAAGTGCTACCGCGTTTGGCACTTTCGATGATGCGCTCGGCGTAGGCGAAAGGAAGGTCGATGACGCGCTCGGTCGTGTCGCTTACTTGCATCGTGAAACTTGGTGAAAGGCTTTCGGCAAAGGTGAACGGCGTGCGCGAAAAGACGCTATCGGCGCGCCACTGCGTCGAATCCCATCGCGGCGCGTTTTCAACGCGGCGAATATCAAACGTAACCGTTTTCGTCGAAGATTTGGCACGTGCATCGACGAAGAAGCGAAACCGTAATCGCGCCGAGAGCGCGCGAACTAATCCTGTGTCGCTCACGGGCACAAAGCGCAAAACGGGCGTGGCTCGAAACTCGCGTCCGTCGGCAAGCGTGGTGCGTCCCAACAGTGCGCCGCGCGTATTGACAAACTCAGTTCGAAAATTTGTGCCTTCATCTAAAAAGAGCGTGTCGGTCTGAATCTCGTTAGGTGAAATGAAATCGCGGTTGCTACTGATGAGCTCGACGTCTTCGTCGCCGCACGCTGAAAGCAAGAAGCCTGTTGCCAGACAAGCAATGAAAAAGCGTGTAAAAGGCATGTGAAGCGTTCAGCGTTTGCGGTTCTTGATGTTGAACAGCGTATCGTAGTAGAGTTGAATCAAGCCCGATTTTTTCAACTGTCGTTTAACGAAATTCTTCACGGATTCTTTGAGCGTGGTTTTAAGTTTCTTCGAGGTGCTTTCGGTGGGGCGTGCGCGGAAAACCGTATCGTGGTAGCGAAGCGACTTTGCCGTCTCGCTCGCCTTGGTGTAGAAGTAAGCGTAAATCGATTTGCGCGTAACGCCTTCGGGAACGGAAATCCTGCCGTATCCGTGATATGAAATCTCATTCGTTTCAAAAATTACAAGTCGATTGAGAAGCGGCACGTGCGTCGTTACGCATTGCGTCATCTCGGCGTCCCACATTTCCAACTTTCCGCCATATTCTTCCTTCCAATTGCGATTGAGAAAGAGGAGCACGTTTAATCGGCGATGTAAATCTTCGGACGGGTGAATGTTGAAATCGACGTGAATGTCGAGGTAACTGCCGTTTTCGCCTTGATGTGTGCCGCACCCAAGCGCGTCGTCGGGCATAGATAAGCCTTTGATGTCGGTAAGTTCTTCCAAAAACTTGATGAATTCCGGACTGCGATACTCGGCTTTGAGTTGGCGAAAGGCTTCGTCGTAGGCTTGAAAGTTCGCGTCTTCGGCTTTGTTTTCGTTCAGCCCTTTGTAGTGCGTTTTCATTTGCGAGAGCGGGGGAAAGCGGTCGCAAAGCACATCGGCAAATTCTGGGTTAAGAAAGTTATCAATAACCACGTGTTTATACGGCTGTGCCGTTAAGTAACGGTGTTTGAGCGCGGCAAAGGTTTGCGGCTCAAAAATTTGTGGATTGATAAGGGTTTGCGTTGTGGTGCTCATCGGTCTTCACTCCGTTAAATTTTTTTAGCGACGACGAAAATATCGAGCGTCGCGTCCAAATCCGTTGTGCGAAGATAAAAATCATTTGAGGTAATCGAAGCCGATTCGGAAACGGTCTTGTTCAAATCTTTGCGCATAAGGTTGGTGATGAAGTTATAGGGCTTGATTAAGAGCGAGGCAGGCAGAATTTTATGCAGTCCGAAAATATCCCACTTCAAAATGCGGCTTGCCCATTCAGCATTTTTTTGGTAGTAGGCTTCGACTTTTTCGTTGCCTCCAAGCCCGAAGAGTTCAAACGAGTTGAAGACTTGTCCGATTTCGGATTTCATTTCGTCGAAGGTGTATTCATGAACGTGGAACGGATTGCGCGCGAGACTGCGCTTGACATTCGGCGTGGAAAGAAGCAATACGCCGCCCGTCTTCAAAACTCGATAGGCTTCGCGGATAAAGGCTGAACGCTCTTCGAGATGCTCGATGAATTGAAAACTTGTAACAACATCGAAACTTTCATCGGGGAAGTTGAGCGGTGGCACTTTGTTTTGAACAAAGCGAAGGTTTGAAAAGGCTTTGTAACGGGCGTTGTTGGCTTCAACGGTTGGTGCGCTGTAATCTGCGCCCGTCATATCAGAGGCATGTTTCGCCATTTCGGCAGTGCCGTAGCCGTGTCCGCAACCGACATCGAGCACTTTTTTTCCCGTAATGTAGGGAATGGCAAAATGGTCGTAAGCAAATTGACAGCGTTGGTAAGTCACGTTGTTGTAATCGACATTTGCGGGGCGTTCATAATCCGCAATCGCGTCTTTGGCAAGAGGTTCCGTGGTCATTGGCGTATCGTTTCAATGGTTCAAAATATAAGCGACGGCTTCGTAAAGGTCGCTGGCGATAAATTCGGGCAAGGTATTCTTTTCTCGGCATTTTTCGACTTCGCCGTAGCCCGTTTTGACGAGAATCGGTCTCAACTTGGCGCGCAATCCGCATTCAATATCAAGTTGCTTATCGCCGATGAAAAACGAGCGGGCACGGTCGACAGTCAATCCTTGTGTTGCCAAGTCGTGTGTGGCTTGCTCAATCATGCCAATTTCCGGTTTGCGCCAGTGTTTGAGCGCATCGTATTCGGCATTCGGATACTTCGGGTGCGATGGCGCGTAGTAAAGCAAATCAAGCGTTGCCTGTTTCGTTGAAAGAAGCGACTGCAAATGGGCGTTAAGTTCGTCAACGCGCTGTGGCGTTACAATCCCTTTGGCAATCCCACCTTGATTGGAAATCAGGACGAGTTTGTAGCCAGCTTGTTTAGCTATGGCAAGTGCATCATCGGCACGATGAATGAGACGCACTTGGTCAAGCGATGTAATGGAATCGGGGGAGTCGTGAATAATCGTGCCGTCGCGGTCGAGAAAAAGCACAGGAATGCTTTGCATCGTGAAGCAGAGTCGCTACTTGCTTTCAACAAGTTTGCGGTAAAGTGCGTTGTATTTTTCGGCAGAACTTTCCCACGAGCAATCCGTCTGCATCGCGTTTTCAATCAGTTTCTGCCACTCTTTGGGCTTCTTGTAGACTTCCAAGGCTTCTTTGATGCATTTGAGCATTTCGGCGACTGTGTATTTCTCAAACATAAACCCATTGCCAATACTTTTCCCGTTTTTGTAAGGCTTAACAGAATCATACAAGCCGCCGGTGGCGCGAACAATCGGAATTGTGCCGTATTTGAGGCTATACATCTGGTTCATGCCCGATGGCTCAAATTGGCTTGGCATCAGGAACATATCCGCACCGGCTTCAATAAGATGTGCTAATTCATCATTGAAAGAAATCGTCGCACTAAACTTTTCCGCGTATTTCGGCGTGTTGCTCATTTTGCGGAAGAAATCTTCATACTCGCGCTCGCCCGTGCCAAGCAAGACAAACTGCGCCTCGAGTGCCATCAATTTTTCAAAGCCTTCTTGAATAAGGTCAATGCCTTTGTGCGAAACGAGCCGCGAGATAATGCCAATCACCGGCACGCCTTCCTTGTAGGGCAATTTGAGTTTTTTCAGCAGAGCTTGTTTGTTTTCGAGCTTGCCTTCTGCGACGCTGGCAAGGTCGTAATTCTTGACAATCAGTTCGTCGGCTTCGGGCGACCAGATATTTTCATCAATCCCATTGACAATGCCTTGTAAATCCTTTTTACGCTTGTTAAGCACGTGTTTCAATCCGCATGAAAGTTCATCATCGTTCAAAATCTCCTCGGCATATTTTTCAGAAACAGTGGTAATTTTATCGGCATATGTGAGCCCGATTTTCATGAAGTTGAAGCTGTCGTAAAACTCTAATCCGTCGGGTGTAAATTCTTTTTCAGGCAAGCCAGACTTTTGAAGCGTGCTTTTATGGAAAGCCCCTTGGTAGGCTAAATTATGAATCGTGAAAACGGTTTTGACATTCTTGAAGAACGAGTCGGTATTGTAGACAAGCTTCAGGTAAGCGGGAATCAGTGCCGTTTGCCAATCGTTGCAGTGAATCACGTCGGGTTTCCAACCGAGTGCTTTAAGGGTTTCTAATACCGCACGGTTGAAAAAAATAAATCGCTCGTCGTTGTCAGGATAATCTTTCTTTGTGTTCGGATTGACATACAATCCGTCGCGCTTAAAAAAGCCTTCGTGATAAAGAAAATAAGTTTGAATTTTGCTACTTGGAAGCGCGGTTACTTTGACGTTGAGAAGTTCAGTGCGATTGCCAATCGGAACGGGAATATCTTTGAGGCGGAGAACATCGTGCAGGCGAAACTTGCGGTCGTTGATGACGCCGTATTTCGGCATCATAATTCGAGATTCATTTCCACAATCTTCTACGGCTTGCGGAAGCGAACCCATCACATCGGCTAAACCGCCTGTCTTTGCAAAAGGAACAACTTCACCTGAAACGAACAAAATTTTGAGTTTTTTTGGCATTTCCCCTCTGACTTGCTTTTCATTTCTGAAAAGCGGATTAAAGTGATAAATGTTAAAGTGATAAATGTTAAAGTATAGCCCCGAATTTACGCAATTTCAGCAAGAGAAGCAATGCACGACTTGGGCTATTGCTTGCCTCTCAAACGGCGCGTTGAAAATTCTGGGTTGTTGCAAAGTCGCACATCAATGTGTTATACTTCGGCTTTGATGTTTAATTGTATGTTCGCTTTTCTCTAACACTAATCAACAACACAAATGAGAAAGACACAACACCTGCTCTTGCTCACCTTACTTTGTATGACGAGCCTGAGCGCACTTCATGCACAAACGTCCGACCTTCGCATGCGGACAATCCTCGAAGAGACGCCCAATGGCGAAGCCCGAACCGCGCAGACCGCTTACAGCACCCTCGAAAACACCGAAGCCATTACCGCCGCCCCGCCCTTCAACGGAAACTCAACACTAAATCGCGGACCAAACGGCTCGGTACGCTATCAGATTGTGCTTGCCTTTTACAGCGCGGCGGAACTCGCGGCGGCTGGTTTCCAAAACGGCGGGTCATTTACCTCGCTGGGCTTCATTCCAGTGCAAATACCGTCGCACGCGACTCGGTGAACGGAAACATCAAGTTCTATCTCTTGAACTCCACCGATATTTCTGGCACGGCTTATCCGACCAATTGGGCAACGGCAATCGCACCCGCCACCGTCGTCTATGACGGACCGATTACCCTGCCCGCCGTTGTTCCCGGTCAAGTGATTCCGTTTGATGTAACGCTTACGACGCCCTTCACTTACACTGGCGGAAGCATATACTTGATGTATGAATACACTAATCCAACCAACCCGTTGATTACTGCTTCAGCAGTCTATCAGTGCAACAACACCACAACGCCCGCCGGGCTCATTACCCGCAACGCCGTGTCGCCCACCGCACTGCCAACGACGCTTGGCGCAACCTCAACCTTCCGCCCCGTGATTCGCTGGGGCTATACAGGTCCGCCCGTACCTGATGCCGAAGTGCTGGGACTTTACGCTTACGGATTTACCTCGCGCGAACATTCCGCAAACCCAATCACTGCTCTCGTGCGCAACAATGGTAGCGTCAATTTGACCTACACCGCTACGCTCACTGTGAAGGATTCCGCAACCGGAAATGTGAAATTCACCGACAACACCACATTTGCGAATGTCAATATGACTGGCGGAGAAATTGATACGCTGGTCTTCAATAACTGGACACCAACGATTGACGCAACGGATAGCATTTTCATCTCGATTGCTGTTACCAGCGGCACCGACCCGAATCTTGCCAACAATGTTGCAAGCACAAAACAAGTGGTAACAAGCAACCGCGTAAGCCATCGTCAAAATGCTCCAACGACACTTGGCGTTGGAACAACGGCGGCAGGTGGTGCGGATATTGTTGCCAGAATGCGCTCCAACGGAGCAAAAGTCATTACCTCGCTCTCGTCGCTTTTCACCTCCACAGGGCAAAGCATTACATTTGGAATTTGGGAAGCCAATCCGAACGGAACGCCGGGCGCGCGCATCTGGACATCAGCACCGCAAACCACGAATGCCGGAGTTTTGACCGTCAGCGTGCCGAACATCGCCGTCAATGGCGACTTCTTCGTCGGGGCAACACAAACCACCGCGACGAACTTCGGCATGGGATACCAAGTTGAAAACGTGCTCCGTCCGAACACATTTTACTTCGCCTCGCCAACCGGCGGCACATTCGGTGCGTTGAACCCACCGTTCCGAATTTCAATTGATGCTGTGCTCAGCGACCCGCCGCCACCGCCAGTGCTTGCGCCGTTCTCGCTGGTCGCGCCGCCCAACAACGCCAGCGTAACGGTTTCTCCGTTCAGTGCCGCGCCCATCAACATCACTTGGACGGCTTCGGGCACAGGCACGCCGACCTACAAATGGTTCTATTGGGTTGGAACAGCAAGCGGCACGCCAACACTCGTCGTTCCGTCAAATGCCAGCGGTTTTGATACGGTTCTGACGCTGACATCAAGCGGCGTCGATGGCATTTTGGCCTCGCTCGGCTTAAACCCTGGGGATTCCGTTCAAGGTCAATGGCGCGTCTTTGCTTACTCGACACCGACGGATTCGCTGGGCTCAACACAAACGTTCAATATCACGCTCCGCCGTCAGCCTCCTGCGCAAGTTGCGATTTTGTTGGATACCACATCGGCAACAAATCGCGCCAGCCGCGACTCGCTCATCAACTACCTCAACGCCACTGGC